>Ga0256405_10007812_pt1 | contig 15760 bp, 14 predicted proteins | sample RumenRJG_02DNA_FD_189096 | JGI IMG/M metagenome (GOLD analysis project Ga0256405, IMG submission 189096) | Bovine rumen microbial communities from Lethbridge, Alberta, Canada - RJG_02 | ecosystem: Host-associated > Mammals > Digestive system > Stomach > Rumen | place: Canada: Alberta... | reverse complement strand
AGGTTTAGTATCATTTCCGCATGACTGATACCCGTTTGTTAGACAGCGCGATACGCCGTATTCCTGATTTCCCTAAGCCGGGAATCCTTTTTTATGATATTACGGGAATACTGGTAAAGCCTGATGTGTTCAAGCACTGCATTGACTGTATGGTTGAGCTTTATAAGGACAAGCATATTGATGCGGTCGCGGCCATTGAGTCCCGCGGCTTTCTGTTTGCCGCTCCGTTTGCGGAGCGTCTGGGCATTCCGCTCGTGCTGATCCGTAAAAAGGGTAAGCTGCCGGGTAAAGTGTATTCCTGCAAGTATTCGCTTGAGTACGGCACCGCTGAGATCGAGGCGCATGTGTCCGACATTCAGGCGGGCAAAAACTATCTGCTGGTGGACGACCTGATCGCCACCGGCGGTACGCTTACCGCCGCACGCAAGATCATTGAGCAGGGAAACGCCTCTGCCACCGACTGTTTCGGCGTTATCGGTCTGCCTGACCTGAACTATGAGAAGGTGCTTGCTCCGATGCATGTGACCACGCTCATCGACTATCACGGGGCGTGAGTTTTTAGTGTATTTGTACAGTATATAGCAAAGATCGGACCCGGACGGGTTCCGGTCTTTTTTTTTGCGGCTTTTTCGGCTGTGCGCCGGGAGTAAATGCATGAAAGAATATCAGTTCAATGCGGAAGAGCTTGAGCGCCGCCTGCATGAGTTCGCTCAGAGAGGAATCACGGAACTTGTGGTTCATGATCCGGCGCTGTCCCGTGACCGGGGCAGACTGCTGCATTTTATACAGGCGGTGGAAAATCATGCTCCCGACCTGTATGTGACGCTGCCGGTGGAAGCGCCCGTGCTTGACAAGGACGTGTGCCGGGCGGCACAGAACATTTTCTGCTCGCTTGACATTCCGCTTTGCGGCGAGAGCAGGAAGACGGAGCATGGCGCGATCTACCTGCTGGATAAAAAGGTTTATGCAAAAAAAGCTGATATGCTCAACGCCGCGGGGCTTGTGTTCGGATTTGATATGGACTGGGCTGCTGTGCCGGGCGATTCCCTGAAGCTGTTCCGGGAGCGGCTTGATTTTGCGCTTTCACTGTATCCGAACCATATTGATTTTGTACAGCTTGAGGGCGGCGACGAGGTACGTCCTACGGGCACATTCTCATCGCAGGACATCAAATATGCGCGTGATCTTGCGTTCGCGTGCAAGACGTTCTACTGCTGCGGCCGTGCCGTGCCGTGGTTCCTGCCGGTGCTTGCGCCGCTCAAGATCCAGAGCTCGCGGTTTCTGGCCGACTTTGCCGAATGGCAGCGGTGCAACAACTGCAGCTCCGCGTCCGGCTTTGACCCCGCTCAGGCGCCGCATGAAGACATAGAGCGTATGCAGCTGTCGTTCCTTGGCATGAAATACGAAGAAAAGCACAAAGAGCCGCTGTTTCAGGTGGCGCGCGATATTGTACGGCTCAACGGTGCGTTTGCCCGCTGTACCGGCGAGGGTGAGGAATGTGAGCTTGCGGTTTCCTACAGCCCCGATGATCTGCTGAGCCCGGAATCGCTGCACCTGACGTCGTTCGCTGAAAATGTGCTGCTTGAGCCGTGCCGCGTAAAGGTATTCTGCGGTGCGGACGGCCCTGACTATAGGATTATCTGATGGCGGGGCAGGTGCATACGCTTTTGTGCCGTGCTTCCTGCAGGCTTGATCTGCTGCTGCGGCAGGAGCTTCCTGCCGTGCTGGAATCGAAGCAGCAGGCGAGCAACAGCAAGATCCGGCGGCTTATTGTGGCCGGATGCGTGCGGGTTGACGGCAGGCAGGTGCGGATTCCCGGCTTTACCGTGCGGGGCGGCAGCAGCGTGTCGGTATTTGTGGACAAGGACAAGTTCTTTTACGAAAAGCCCGCCGATGATATTGCCTTTGAGCTTTCGGATCGCGACGTGCTGTATGAGGATGCTGCGTTGATCGTCGTGAATAAACCCGCTTTTTTCCCAAGCGAACCGACAATGGTGCAGGGCAGGGACAACCTGCATGCCGCGGTGGTGCGCTATCTGCATAAAAAAAATCCTTCTCTTAGAAATCCTCCGTATGCGGGCATCATGCACCGGCTTGATCATGAGACGAGCGGCGTGATCCTGTTCACTAAGACGCGCGCCGTGAATGGCGCCGTACATGATATGTTCGAGCATCATACAGCGCACAAAGTGTACCGTGCCGTGGCGTTGTGCCCGCCGGAGAGAAGTGGACCGTCATTGCCGTCGGATACATTCTGCGTGGATAATTTTATGGGCCGCATAAGTCCTAAAAGCAGCGCGGCAAAATGGGGCGTGCTGCCTGAATCCCGCGGCGGCGTACATGCCCGTACTGAATTTACGGTACTTTCGTGCGGCGCTGAAGCGGGCGGGCGTCGTACGGTGACGGTGGAGGCACGTCCTCTGACCGGACGTACCCATCAGATCAGAGTGCATATGGCGCTGTCGGGCATGCCGCTGCTGGGCGACGTGCTGTATGGAGGAATCCCGTATGAGCGTATCATGCTGCATGCATATTCGCTTACGTTTCCCCATCCTGAGGATGGCCGGATGCTGACGGTGACCGCGCCGCTGCCGAAAGAATTTTTAAAATTTTGTTGACGCTTGCGATTGCGTATTAGTATCTTACAAATAAAGAAAGATAAAGCTGGACTGAAATGATGCGGCTCAGGCCGCCGGTTTCCCCCGGCTTTTTCAGATTATGAACAGGTGATTTGCTATGAGTAAACCGGATGACCGGGCTAAAAAGAAAAAGCATGCTGCGGCGGACAAGACTGCCGAAAAAGCAGCTGAAAAGGCCGTAGATACTGCTGAATCAGCAGCTGAAACTGCCGCTGCGGCGGGCGCTGATGCCGCTAAGACTGAAGCAGCCCCGGATGCATTGAAAGCCGCGGAAGAAAAAATTGCGGAGCTTGAAAAAGAGAACGCTGATCTGAAGAACCAGCTTCTGTACCGCGCCGCTGATTTTGATAATTATCGTAAGCGTATGCTTAAGGAAAAGCAGGAGGCGTATGATTTTGCGAACACCTCGCTGCTGCAGGATCTGCTTGACAGCATTGACAATTTTGACCGGACGCTTGACGCCGGTAAGACCGCCACTGATGTTAAGACGATCGTGGACGGCATTGCCATGATCAACCGCCAGCTGGTGTCGATGCTTGAAACCAAGTACAATCTGGTGGCATATGGCGCTGCGGGCGATGCGTTCAATCCTGACGAGCACGAGGCCATTGCGAGCGAGCAGGGCCCCGTTGCGGATCCGGTTGTGAAGACGGTATATCTGAAAGGATATAAACTCAAGGACAGGGTTATCAGACATGCAAAGGTCATGGTGACCATGCCCGACGGCTCCGTGCAGCAGGATGCTGCCGGTGACGGAAAAAATACATAAAGATTATTTGACGGAGATAGAACTATGGGAAAGATTATCGGTATTGACTTAGGAACAACGAACTCTTGTGTAGCAGTAATGGAGAACGGCGAGGTGGTCGTCATTCAGAATTCTGAGGGCGGACGCACCACTCCGTCTATCGTCGGTTTTACCGCTAAAGGTGACCGGATTGTCGGTCTGCCCGCAAAAAACCAGATGGTAACAAACCCCAAGAACACCGTGTATTCTGTCAAACGGTTGATCGGACGTAAATTCAGCGATCTGCAGGGAGAGGCTACACGTCTGCCCTATACTGTCCTTGATCACGGCTCAGACGTCCGTGTGGAGATCGAGCAGAACGGCGAGAAAAAGCAGTACAGCCCGCAGGAGATCAGTGCATTCATCCTGCAGAAGATGAAGAAGACCGCTGAGGATTATCTGGGTCAGGAAGTGACCGAGGCCGTTATTACGGTTCCTGCCTACTTCAATGACGCACAGCGCCAGGCAACCAAAGATGCCGGTAAGATCGCCGGTCTTGATGTAAAGCGCATCATCAACGAGCCTACCGCAGCTTCTCTTGCGTTCGGCTTTAAGGACAACCAGAAAGAAAAGACCATCGCCGTATATGACCTTGGCGGCGGTACATTCGATATTTCCATCCTTGAGCTGGGTGAAGGCGTATTCGAGGTAAAATCTACCAACGGTAATACGCAGCTTGGCGGCGACGACTGGGACCGCTGCGTCATTAACTGGCTTATCGATGAATTCAAAAAGGACACGGGCATTGATCTGTCAAAAGATCCTATGGCCATGCAGCGTCTGCGTGAGGCCGCTGAGAACGCCAAGATCAACCTGTCATCACAGACAAGCACCGACATCAACCTGCCGTTCATCACAGCCGATGCTACGGGCCCCAAGCACCTGCAGAAGACCCTGACACGCGCTCAGTTCGAGCAGATGACCGCCGATCTTTTTGAGGCGACTAAGGAACCCTGCCGCAAGGCCATGAACGATGCCGGCGTAACTCCTGATCAGATCGATGAGGTTCTGCTGGTCGGCGGTTCAAGCCGTATGCCGAAAGTACAGAGTGTTGTAAAAGAGATCTTTGGTAAAGAAGGCAACCGTTCCGTGAACCCGGATGAAGCTGTTGCCGTGGGTGCTGCCATCCAGGGCGGTATTCTTAACAACGATGTAAAGCAGGATCTGGTTCTGCTGGACGTTACTCCGCTTTCACTGGGTATTGAGACCATGGGCGGCGTGTTCACCAAACTGATCGAGCGCAACACGACGATTCCTGCCAAGAAGAGCCAGATCTTCTCAACTGCCGCCGACGGACAGACCGCAGTTTCCATCCATGTTCTGCAGGGTGAGCGCGAGATGGCCGATCAGAACCGTACGCTGGGCAGATTCGACCTGGTGGGTATTCCTGCTGCACCGCGCGGCGTGCCGCAGATTGAGGTTACGTTCGACATCGATGTAAACGGTATCGTTCATGTTTCTGCAAAAGATATGGGCACCGGCAAGGAGCAGCATATCCAGATTACATCTTCCAGCGGCCTGAGCGATTCTGAGATCGAGCGCATGGTAAAAGATGCGGAGGCCAACGCCGCCGCCGATAAAAAGAAGCGCGAGAGCGTGGATGCCAAGAACGAGGCCGACAGCCTTGCATACGCCACCGAAAAGAGCCTGAAGGAGCTCGGTGACAAAGTAAGTCCGGCTGACAAGCAGAAGATCGAGGATGCGCTTGCAGAGCTGAAGAAGGCCATGCAGAGCGACAACATCGAGGACATCAAGGCTAAGACCGAAGCCCTCAAGCAGGCTTCATACAAGCTGGCTGAGGAAGTCTATAAGCAGCAGGGCGCCAACGGCGGAGCCGCCGGTGCAGGCGGTCAGGCTGCGGGCGGTGCTGACGGAGCTTCCGGTGCCGCAGGCGGCGGCGCGGCCGGCTTTGACAAAGGTACCGCCGATGATGCCGAATACGAAGTGCACGATGATAAATAAAACTTGCAGTGCGTGTTTAGGCACGTGCTGACAACGAACAGCCGGATTGAAACTCAGTCCGGCTTGTTTGGTTTATGGGCATCTGCGGCGGTGACGTCCTGAGGCCCGTTTTTAGAGAGAAGGTACTATATGGCTAAGCGAGATTATTACGAAGTCCTTGGAATCAGCAAGACTGCCGATAAGGAAGAAATAAAGAAAGCCTACCGCAGGCTTGCCCTGAAATACCATCCTGACCGTAATCCTGGAAACAAGGAAGCCGAGGAAAAATTTAAGGAAGCTACGGAAGCGTATGACGTGCTTTGCGACGACCAGAAACGGCCGCTGTATGATCAGTACGGATTCGCCGGGCTTGACGGCATGGGACAGGGCGGTGCCCAGTATTCCCATGCGTTCCATGATTTCAGCGATGATATTTTCAGCGGCGGATTCGGAGATATTTTTTCAAGACTCTTCGGCGGCGGTATGGGCGGCTATTCGCGCCGTCAGCCTGATGACGGCAGGGGCAGGGATATTGCGCAGGAGCTGGTGATTTCCTTTAAGGATGCATTATACGGCACCAAGACCGATATACGCGTGCAGCATATGGAAACCTGCTCGTCCTGCCATGGCAGCGGCTGCGCGCCGGGAGCATCCCGGAAAACGTGTCCTTCCTGTCATGGTACCGGACGCATAAGCCAGCCGATAAGCTTCTTGTCTATGGAGCAGACCTGTCCTACCTGCGGTGGCATGGGTATGGTGGTGGAGCGTCCGTGCGCGGCGTGCCGTGGTACCGGCATGGAGGCAAAGTACAAGCGCATATCACTTACGATTCCGGCCGGCGTGGATGACGGCTACCGCATAACGATTCCCCGTCAGGGAAACTCAGGTAAGAACGGCGCTCCTGCCGGCGATCTGATCGTCGTGGTGCGCGTTGAGCCTCATGAATACTTTGAGCGCGAAGGTGCGAACCTGTACTGCGCCGTACCGATTTCTATGACACAGGCGGCGCTCGGCGGAACGATCGTGATAACGCTGCTTGACGATTCTAAGATAGATCTGAAGATTCCCGCGGGCACACCCCACGGCAAGCTGCTGCGTATACGCGGCGCGGGCGTTGTGGTACGTGGTACAAGCCGTAAGGGCGATCTGTACGTGAAGGTACTCGTACAGGTGCCTGAGCGGATCAACCCCAAACAGAAACAGCTGCTTGAGGAGTTCATGGCCATTGAGAATCCGACGACCGATCCCAAGCCTGTTCCGCTGTCTTCGCTGAGGTAGCGCCATGCGGCTGCGTTATGCCGTTTTGAGAGCGCTGCTGCGTGCGGCGGGAATTGCAGCCTTCGGTGCAGCCGTCAGCATCGCTGCCGCAGGCTGCACCCGGCAGGCTTCTGCACAGACCGCCGCGCCGCATGATCCCGCTTCCATTGCGGGTAAGCATAATCCTGAGATAGCACGGCTCGGAAATGTTCTGTCGGCTATGAGCGACCGTGCAAAGGATGCCATTCCCAACGGTGACCCCGAGGAATTTCTGACGGACCTGTATGAAGTGCTTCATAAAGACACGGATGACCTGCTGCTTTTATGCGACAAGCGGCATCCGGTTGGCATGGATTATATTCCTTCCGATATTGTCACGCTGGTACAAAATCCTTTATATGATATCAACCGCGATGGGCTGGGCCTGCGCCGGCCTGCCGCCGATGCGCTGTCTGATATGGGCAGGGCCGCAAAGGCTGCGGGGGTTACGCTTCTGGTAAGTTCAACGTACCGGTCATATGACTATCAGCGGACAGTATATAACCGTCTGGTGAAGCAGGACGGTCAGGAGGCCGCCGACCGTGAGTCTGCGCGGCCGGGTACGAGCCAGCATCAGCTGGGTACTGCCGTTGACTTTGGCAGCATCGATGATTCCTTTGCGCAGACCAAGGCGTGCGCGTGGCTCAATGAGCACGCCGGGGAATACGGCTGGTCGCTGTCATTCCCGGACGGCTACGAGCAGGACACCGGCTACCGCTGGGAAAGCTGGCACTTCCGCTACATCGGGCCCGAAGCGTGCCGGTTCCAGAAAAAATGGTTCGGCAATATCCAGCAGTACATGCTGGAGTTTATTGACGCCTGGAAAAAGCAGCGGTAACAGAGAATCCGGCAGCTTCTGCCGGCGCGTTGTTCTGACTACGATTTATGAGCCGATGCGGTGTCCGGATGCTTGTCGTCATCGATATCCGCGGCGTTGAGCCCGTATGATTCTGTACGGTGATGGCCACCGTGCCCTGCGGGCTCAACATGAATCACCACATCATACACGTCGGGAATGGCCCGGCGTATTTCCTGCTCAACCGCATCAGTGAGCTCATGGGCCGCGTGCACGGTCATATCTGCGGCCACCTCAATATCAAGATCAATGTCCCAGCGGGAAGCAAGCTTGCGTATGCGCGCCTTGTGTGGATTCGACACGCCGGGCACCTGCATCACCGCAGTAAACAGCTTTTTATACAGCTTGCGGTCGCTGCCGCCGTCCATGAGCTCCTGGTTTGTATGCCACAGCAGTGACAGCGCATTTTTCATGACCCAGATGCTCACGCCCATGGCCACTGCCGGATCAAGCGCGGGCAGCCTGAAGTAGCGTGCCGCACCGAGTCCGAGCAGTACGCCCGCCGAAGTGATGATATCGTTGCACATATTCTGACCGTTCGCGCGCAGCATCTGGCTGCGGCATCTGGCGGCAAAATGGAACTGCGACAAGGCGAGCAGCGTTTTTCCGATGATGGACACGGCTGCCGCGACGATTGCCGTCGTACTTATCTGTACAGAAAAATTCCGCGTGGTGAGCTGTGTCACGGATGATCGGAACAGCTCCGAGCCCGCAATAAAAATGATGAATGACAGTATCATGGTGGCTGTGGTCTCGGCACGTCCATGGCCCCACGGATGCCCCGCATCGCCGGGCCGCTCGATGATACCGCTGATGAACACGGTCATGAGCGCGATTCCTACATCTGTACATGAGTCCACGCCGTCGCCGATGACGGCAAGACTGCCCGACAACCGGCCCAGAATAATTTTTACCAGGGCAAGCACCAGATTGCCGCCCAACGCAATGCAGCCGGCGGTTCTGATGAGCCGGGCCCGGCCGTCGGCATTCATTTCTTCCATACCGTACATCGTACTCAGTTCCGTTCCCTGCGTCTATACCGTGCAGTAAATGTTTCTCCGCACCCGTACGGAACAACTCGCTCCGTACGGGGTAAAAATCGGCGGATTTCTTTATCCCACTGTATACAAACAGCGTTCTGTGCTATAATACCGTCTGTCTATGGTTTCGGCGATCGGTGCATATGTCCTGAGGCAGCTGTCGGATATTCCCTACGGCCTCGGATATTTCGGTAAATTAGTCAGCAGCTCCATTTCTTTTAGTATGCACGGAAGAACCGCCCGGAAAATTCTGATCATGCAGCTGCTGTTTACGTTCATAGAGGCGCTGCCTATCACGGCGATCCTTGCGGTGGGGCTCGGAACTGCCATATTTCTGGTGGGGTATCCGTTCCTGCTCAGTCTGGGGCGCAGCTCGCTCATCTATTCGCTGCTGATCATGGTTATGTGCCAGGAGCTGGGACCGCTGCTCATCGCCTTTGTGGTCACCGCCCGCTCAGCCACGGCCATAGCCACTGAGATCGGCGGCATGGTCATTCATCATGAAATCGAAGCATATATTTCCGTGGGCGTAGATCCCATAGACCATCTGGCTGCCCCGCGCTTTATCGGCGTCATGGCATCGCTGTTCTTCCTGAACCTGTACTTTTCATTCTTCGGCGTGCTCGCGCCGGCAATCGTCATCCAGTTTATAAATCCTGTACCGTTCAGTGAATATTTTGCGGGCGTGTTCCGCGAGCTTTCCATCGTCACCATCGGCATTTCGCTGCTCAAAAGCATCTTTTTCGGTATGGCGATCGCCACGGTGTCAACGTTCTACGGATTTGCCGTGGAGCAGGCTTCCACCGAAGTGCCGGTGGCGGGTATTAAGGCCGTAGGTAAATCAATCCTGTACATCGTGCTCATTGATGTGTTCATCACCGTTCTGGTGTATGTATTCTAGGGGGAGCCGTGCCGCAGGTTTTGTTCAGTCTTGACCATATCTGTTTTTCTTCCCGGGGCTCTGCCATCATTCAGAATGTGTCGCTCAGCATAGAGCTCGGGCGCCGGGTGGCCTTTACAGGCAGGTCGGGCAGCGGAAAGTCCGTGCTGCTCAAGCTTGCGGCCGGACTTATCAAGCCCTCTTCGGGTACGGTGTGGTTCGGCCGGTCCGATATACAGCGGCTGAGCAGGCGTGAGATACTTGAGTTCAGAAAGCTGTGTGCCTTTGTGTTTCAGGATGCGGCGCTGTGGGCCAACCAGACTATCTTGCAGAATCTGTCGCTTCCGCTGCAGGTACATTTTCCGAAGTTTTCCGCCGGGGAGAACCGGCGTACGGTGGAACGATTCTGCGAAAAGGTCGGCTATACGCGCCCGCTGACGCTGCGTCCCGCCGACCTTTCGGTGGGTGAGCGCAAGCTCGTGAGTTTTGCGCGCGCGCTCATCTGCGAGCCTTCGGTATTGTTTCTGGACGACTGCACGGAATCCATGGACCGCAGCACCCGGGCGCGGCTTTTTGTGCTGCTCGATGAATTCGTTTCAAAAGGCAACACCATGGTATACGTGAGCCACGACGGCGAGTTTATCCGCCGGTACAAAGACGTGGTGTATGTGCTTGACGAAGGCCGGATAGTTAGGAAAATAGACGGTGCAGAAGCGGAGAACGAAATATGAAATTTAAAATACGTTTTGCAGATCAGATAGTCGGCATCTTTACCATAACGGCCGTAGCTGTGCTTCTGGTCCTGTGCTTTTTTCTCGGATCGGAGCAGAAATGGTTTGTGCGTAAGCACCGCTTTAAGACGGAGTTTCTGTCTGCATCGAATATATCGCGTAACATGTCCGTGCAGTATAAAGGATTTTCCATCGGAAAGATCGATCACATAGAGCTGATCGACGGTTCCGTGTTCGTAGAATTCTATGTGCTTGAGGACTATATCAACTACATAAAGGACGGTTCGCTCGTGGAGCTCAATGTCAGCCCGATCGGTCTCGGCACGTCATTCGTGCTGCATCCCGGTCTCGGCGACACTATTATTCCCGATGGTACCATGATTCCGCGCATAGACTCTCCGGAAGGCCTTGCGGTCATTCAGGAGCGGCGTACCGGTTATACCCAGCAGAAAGATTCCATCACCGAGCTTGTCTCCACGGTTACCCTGCTGCTGCGTAACCTGAACGGCATAGCCATGGGCGTGAACGGCGCGCTCAACGGCATGGGCAACGCCAATACGCCTGTCGCGGATATTGTGGGCAACCTGCGCGGAATCACCGCTGAGCTGCACAAGCTCATGATGTCGATCTCAGACCCCAACGGGCTGGTGCCCACGCTGCTCGGAGCGGACGACAAAAAGGAGCTGTACGCGCGCATCCGTCAGGCACTTGCGGACATTACGGTGGTCACAGAGAATCTGGGATCCGTCTCAAGCAACCTGGACGGCGTGTCTGCTACCGCCGGAACGGTGATGCACAATATCGATACCATGGTGGGCGACGTGAACGTGCAGGTTGACACCGTGCTTGCCGAAGTGGCGTCGGTGCTGCTTGACGTGCAGGATGTGCTCGAAGGCCTGAAGAACAATCCGCTTATCCGTAAGGGCGTGCCCGACCGGAGCCGCATCAAGAGCACGTCACCCCAGCTGCGTGACAATGAGTTTTAAGGGGAAGTGACCATGATACAGAATGCAGAACAGATATCGGCCGCCGCCAGAAAGCACGGCGCCGTGCGCTTGTTCCGGGCTGTCGTACTGGCCGCCGGCTGCATTGCCGCGGCTGCGTGCTCATCCGCGCCCAAGCGTCCCGAAGTGATAACCGACACCTATAACCTTGCGTCCGTACGGCTTGAAAGCGGCAACACCGCGCTTGCCGCGGCCGACTTTACCGCTGCGGAGACTCATTTTGCAGAGGCGTACCGCATGGCGCTTTCGATCGACAACGCGGGGCTGCTGTGCCGTGTGCTTTTGTCGCAGGTGGTCTGGCAGTGCTCCGTGCGCACGGAGCAGGCATACGGCAGGGCGGACGGGCTGCTGGAGCAGGCCGTCATGCATGCAGGCCGCTCCGAGGAAAAGGAGATGCTGCAGGTGCTGTGCTCCGTATACGGACTGTACATCGCCTCCTGCCGCCGGTCAGTGCCGCAGGATTACGCGGCGGTGCTTGCCTCCGCCGAAAAGAAACTTGCAAAAGAACCGTATTATCTGGGATTTGTACGGCACACGCTCGGCGACTGCCATATGACGATCCCTGCGTATGACAAGGCGTACGACGCCTACCGTTCCGCCGCAGAAATCCACAGGCAGCATCTGTACCTGCAGGAAATCGGCAACGACTGGTACGCCGCGGCAAGCGCATGCTCGCTTGCAGGCAGACGGCAGGAAGCGCTTGACGCGCTTGAAAAGGCGCTTGTGTTTGACCGCAACGCAGAAAACTCCGCCGCCATCGCCGCAGACTACTTTGCGCTTGCGCAAGTATACAAGAAATTCTCTTCAGGCGGTGATGACATAAAAAAAGCCGCGGCATATGCACAATATGCCGCGGCTATGTACCGCTCCATTCAGTATGAAGCGGATGCCATGAAATGCGAGCAGTTCGCCGACGCTATTTTATCACAAGATTAACCAGCTTATCGGGAACTACGACCGTTTTGACCACCTGATGGCCGTCGGTGAACTTTTTCACTGCGGGTGAGGCGAGCGCGGTCTGCTCAAGCGTTTCCTTGGGAGTTCCCGGCGCCGCGGTGAATTTATCGCGGAGCTTGCCGTTTATCATAACCACGATCGTCTTTTCATCAGACGCAAGGTATTTGTCGCTGAAATCAGGCCAGTTCTCGTAGGTCACCGTCTTTGTGTGACCGAGCTTTTCCCACATTTCTTCGCCGATATGCGGCGCGTAGCAGGAAATCATCTTTACAAAGCCTTCCCACATGGCGCGCGGGATAGAATCCAGCTTGGCGCATTCGTTGATGAAAATCATCATCTGGCTTATTGCCGTGTTGAAATTGAGCGTGGCGGTGTCGTCCGTAACCTTTTTTACGGTCTGTGCGTAGAGCTTGCGCAGCGCCACGAGCTTTTCATCGGTGAGCTTGCCGGTGATGTCGATGTCGGTCATTTCTTTTGCGCTTACGGCCCACACTTTGTCAAGGAAGCGGCTGATACCGATCAAACCCTGCGTGTTCCACGGCTTTGACATGGTGAGCGGGCCCATGAACATTTCGTACATACGCACGCTGTCCGCTCCGTACTGCTTGATCATCTCATCGGGATTCACGACGTTCTTGAGCGATTTGCTCATCTTTGCCGTAACCTGCTCAAGCTGCTCGCCGGTAGCTTTTTCGATGTAGACGCCGGCAGATTTTTCTTCTACTTCGTCTATGGGAACAAGTGTCTTATCCTTGCGCTGATAGGCAAAAGAGGTGATCATGCCCTGGTTGATAAGGCGGTGGAACGGCTCTTTGGTTGAAACGACGCCTGCATCATAGAGCACTTTGTGCCAGAAGCGGGAGTACAGCAGGTGCAGAACCGCATGCTCAGCGCCGCCTACATACAGGTCTACAGGCATCCAATATTTTTCTTTTTCCGCATCGCAGAAGCATGCATCGTTGTGCGGATCAAGGTATCGCAGATAGTACCAGCAGGAGCCTGCCCACTGCGGCATGGTGTTCGTTTCGCGCCGGGCTTTTCCGCCGCATTTAGGACACGTACAGTTCACCCAGTCGTCAATGCCTGCAAGCGGGCTTTCGCCGGTACCCGTGGGCTGATAAGTCTTTACATCGGGCAGCTTGAGCGGCAGCTCTGACTCCGGTACGGGCACCGTGCCGCAGGTCGGGCAGTGTATCAGCGGAATGGGTTCGCCCCAGTACCGCTGGCGGCTGAAAATCCAGTCCCTGAGCTTGTAGTTCACGGCTTTTTTGCCGATTCCCTGCTTGTCCAGCCACTGGATCATGCCGGGAATGGTTTCCTTGGTGGGCAGGCCGGTGAACTGCTCCGAATTGATGGCGTAGCCGTCCTTTGCAGAAGTACACGTATCGGCAACGTTGAACACGTCGGGATATGCTTCTACAAGCTTTTTATAGGAATCAGGATCGGCTGCCGCCTGGCGCAGCAGCTCAGCACCCTTCTTTTCGTCTCCGTTGCCGAGCCGTGCGATCTCGTCTTTCATGGCCACGACTTTGATGATGGGCAGGTTGAATTTCTTTGCAAAGTCCCAGTCACGCTCGTCATGGGCAGGAACTGCCATGATGGCGCCGGTACCGTAGCTGGTGAGTACGTAGTCAGAAATCCATATCGGCACGAGCTTGCCGTTCACCGGGTCAATGCCGTAGCTGCCAGTGAACACGCCCGTCTTGTTTTTGGCAAGGTCGGTACGCTCAAGGTCAGACTTTTTGGCGGCCTCATCGATGTAGGCCTGCACTTCGGTCTGGTGATCCGGCGTGGTCAGGCGCGGCACCAGCTTGTGCTCGGGAGCCACGACCATGTAGGTGGCGCCGTACAGCGTGTCCGCGCGCGTGGTGTATACGGTGAGCTTGTCTTCGGTGGGCTTGCCGTCCGCATCCGCAATATGGAAGTCAACCTCGGCACCTTCACTGCGGCCGATCCAGTTGCGCTGCATAAGCTTTACGGACTCCGGCCAGTCAAGACCGTCAAGGTCGTTGAGCAGGCTGTCGCCGTAGGCTGTGATTTTCAGAATCCACTGACGGATCGTCTTGTGAGTCACTTCTGAGTGACAGCGCTCGCAGCGACCTTCTTTAACTTCCTCGTTAGCCAGACCGGTCTTACAGCTCGGACACCAGTTGATGGGCGTCTTGCTTTCATAGGCAAGGCCGCGCTTGTACAGCTGCAGGAAAATCCACTGCGTCCACTTATAGTAGTCGGACGTACAGGTGGTTATGCAGCGGTCCCAGTCATAGGAAAAACCAAGCGCCTTTATCTGCTTGGTAAAATGCTCGATGTTCGCCATGGTGGTGGTGCTTGGATGCGTACCGGTCTTAATGGCGTAGTTTTCCGCGGGCAGGCCGAATGCATCGAACCCCATGGGGTGAAGTACGTTGTAGCCGTTCATGCGCAGGTAGCGGCAGTAAATGTCGGTGGCGGTATAGCCTTCGGGGTGACCCACGTGCAGGCCCGCCGCTGACGGGTAGGGGAACATATCAAGGACATAGCGCCGCTTATCTTTGGGATATGCAGGGTCCTCGCTTACCTTAAAAGTCTTATGGCTTTCCCAATAGTTCTGCCATTTAGGCTCGATCTGCTCAAACGGGTATGACATATTTTAACCTCTGTTGTAATAATCGGGCGGCGGGTGAAAATGCAGCTCCCGTCTCCGCTGTCCGCTATTATATAGAAGAACGGGCATAATTACAATTATGCAGTATGTGCCTATGCAGAAATCTGTGATTATTGACATAAGTCAATAACGGAAGTATAGTATGTACAGTTACTGACTTATGTCAGTAACTGTATGCAAGGGGGTGTTATGCCGAGACCTGTACGGTGCCGGGAGATCCGGCTGCTGCCTGAATTCTGGAGCTTTATGCCGGAGGATGGCTGCACGGGAGAAAGCGTTGTCATGACGCTTGATGAGCTTGAGACAATCCGGCTGCTCGATCATGCCGGACTGACGCAGGAAGCGTGCGCGCAGCAGATGGATGTGGCCCGTACCACGGTGACGGCGGTGTATGAGTCTGCGCGGAAAAAGATAGCCGACTGCCTGATCAACGGCCGGCGCCTTGTGATTTCCGGCGGCAACTGGCGCCTGCACCGCTGCGCGGCAGTCCCCGAAACATTGGATGAAAAAGGAGATGATATTATGAGAGTAGCCGTAACATATGAAAACGGATCGGTATTCCAGCATTTTGGTCACACGGAACAGTTCAAAGTCTATGATGTACAGGACGGTAAGATCGTACGTTCCGAGGTTGTCGGTACGAACGGACAGGGGCACGGCGCGCTTGCCAGCTTCTTAAAGAACCTGCAGGTTGATACTCTGATCTGCGGCGGCATCGGCGGCGGCGCAAAGACCGCGCTCGCAGAGGCAGGCATTACGCTCTACGGAGGAGTCACCGGCAGCGCGGACGCCGCCGCTGAAGCGTTGCTCGCAGGTACGCTGGCGTACAATCCCGACATCCAGTGCAGCCACCACAGCAACGAATCCGGTGACCACGACTGCGCTTCCCACAGCTGCGGCTCGCACAAGTGCTCGTCCCATAACTGAGCGCCGCTGCACCTGGCCGGGTGACGCCGCTGCACCTGGCCGGGTGACGCTGTTGTAC
>Ga0256405_10007809_pt1 | contig 15765 bp, 10 predicted proteins | sample RumenRJG_02DNA_FD_189096 | JGI IMG/M metagenome (GOLD analysis project Ga0256405, IMG submission 189096) | Bovine rumen microbial communities from Lethbridge, Alberta, Canada - RJG_02 | ecosystem: Host-associated > Mammals > Digestive system > Stomach > Rumen | place: Canada: Alberta... | reverse complement strand
AATATTATCCGGGACAGGCAGCCATGATAAAGGACTTCTGGATGCCGAACAAGGAATGGAAAGGCTGTAATGTGAATGATCCTTCGGCAAGAGTTCTTGCCAATTACGGGGATTCGGGAATTTGAAAATGTGGAAAAGAGGTAACAAGATGGAAAAAGATGCGCTTCATTTACCGGAACTTTTTGGAAGTAATGTATTTAATGAAGAGACAATGAAAGAAAGGCTTTCTGCCGCGAGCTATAAGGCATGGAAGAAAAGCACGACAGACGGGACACCCTTGGAACTTTCTACTGCAAATGAGATAGCGCAGGCTATGAAGCAGTGGGCAATGGAAAAAGGAGCCACACATTTTACGCACTGGTTCCAGCCTATGACAGATGTGACAGCTGAAAAGCATGATTCATTTATTTTTCCTGTCGGCGGCGGAAAAATTGATATGGAATTTTCTGGCAAGGAACTTATAAAGGGAGAACCGGATGCCTCATCTTTCCCGTCGGGAGGACTAAGGGCGACCTTTGAGGCAAGAGGGTATACAGCGTGGGACCCCACCTCTTTTGCATTTGTAAAGGATAATTCACTGTACATTCCTACTGTTTTTATGTCTTATTCAGGACAGGCACTTGACAAGAAAACTCCTCTCTTAAGGTCGATGGAGGCCGTGTCAAAGCAGTCAATAAGGATATTGAGGCTTTTTGGTGATACAGAAACCAAAAAGGTTACTGCACAGTGCGGACCTGAACAGGAATATTTTCTTGTAGATAAAAAGTTATATGAACATAGAGAAGATTTGAGGCTTACAGGACGCACACTTTTTGGAAATAAGCCGCCAAGAGGGCAGGAACTTGAAGACCATTATTTTGGGCAGATAAAACCGCGTGTTGCTGCATTTATGGAGGATCTTGACAACGAACTCTGGAAGCTTGGCGTTCCTTCAAAGACAAAACACAATGAAGTTGCACCTTCTCAGCATGAAATGGCACCTGTTTTTTCTGATGCCAATACGGCTTGCGATGCCAACCAGCTTGCCATGGACATGATGAAAAAGGTTGCCGACAGGCATGGTTTTGTCTGCCTCCTTCATGAAAAGCCTTATGATGGTGTAAATGGTTCGGGTAAACACGACAACTGGTCTCTTGGAACTGATACAGGTAAAAATCTGCTTAAGCCGGGCAATACTCCATCACAGAATGCCCAGTTCCTGCTTTTCCTTGCAGCCTTTGTAAAAGGCGTTGACGAATATCAGGAAACGCTCCGCTGCACCGTCGCATTTGCAGGAAATGATCACAGACTTGGAGCACAGGAAGCACCTCCTGCAATCATTTCTATTTTCCTTGGAGATGAGCTTGATGGGATAGTAAGATCGATAATAGATGGAACCCCTTATAAAGATGGTACAAGAAAGAAGTTAAGGATCGGAATAGATGTGTTACCTTCTATTTCACAGGATACCACAGACAGAAACAGAACTTCGCCTATGGCATTTACAGGAAACAAGTTTGAGTTCAGAATGCTTGGCAGTTCACAATCTATTTCAGGTCCTAACATTGCCCTTAATACCATAATGGCACAGGAACTTGGCGAATTTGCAGATGAGCTTGAGAAGTCATCTGATTTTGATAACGACCTTGAAATGCTTATAAAGAAGACATTTAAGGAGCATGAAAGAATCATATTTAACGGCAACGGCTACGATGAGTCGTGGGTGAAAGAAGCAAATAAGAGAGGCCTTGCCAATCTTATTTCAACCGCGGATGCCATGCCGCACTACGCAGATGCCAAGGCTGTGAAGCTCTATACTGAAAATGGTGTTTATACAGAAGAAGAGCTTAATGCCCGTGCCAATATCCATGCAGAAACTTATGATGCAAGAATATCCATAGAGGCACGCACGATGCTCGACATGGCAAGACGTGAGATCATGCCGGCTGTCTCTGCTTATGCAGGAGACCTTGCAGTGAGAATGGCAAACCTTAAGGCAGCAGGATGCGTGACCGCCTATGAAACAGATACATCCAAAGAAGTGGCAGTTCTTACAGATACAATGATGAAAGATACAGAAAAGCTCGGCGAGGATATGGAAAAGGTTCCCTGTGATCCGTGGGATGCTATGAAGTATTATCACGATATAATTCTACCGGATATGGGAAGTATAAGAAAGAGTGCGGACAGCCTTGAAGGACTTGTCGACAAGAAATACTGGCCATTTCCGGTTTATTCTGAACTTCTTTTCTCGGAGTGAGTTTTGGTGTAGAATAAGAAGAAATTTTTATTATATCGTAAACGAAATAAGTGATTTCGTTTACGATAAACGTCGCCGAGAATTATTGTTGGATAGAGTAAACTCTATCCGCAATTATTTTCTTCGCTTACTATAAAAAGAAAGCAGGTTGAAATGATGGCAGGGTACACAAAGGAAGAAGCACTTGAATATGTCAGAGAAAACGATGTTAAATTTATAAGGCTTGCGTTTTGCGATATATTTGGAAGACATAAAAATGTTTCTATAATGCCGGAGGAGCTTGAAAAAGCTTTTGATGTCGGGGTCGGTTTCGATTCTTTTTTTATAGATGGTTTAAATGATCCGGAATACCAGGATCTTTTGCTTATACCTGACCCTGCAACCCTCAATACCTTGCCATGGAGACCTCAGCAGGGAGGTGTTATCAGATTTTACTGCGATGTGGTCACAGGTGACGGAAAAACATACCCTTACGATGCAAGAAAATTTTTAAGGGATACGCTTAAAGAGTGCAAGGCGGCAGGTTTTTCTGTGAGGGCTGCGATAAGAAGTGAATTTTATCTTTTCAAGACAGATGAAAATGGGAATCCTACGGATATTCCATGGGATAACGGCAGTTCTTATGACATCGCTCCTCTTGACAGAGGTGAAAATATCCGCAGGGAAATCTGCCTTTGCCTTGAAGAAATGGGGCTTCACCCTACCACATCTTCCCATGAGGCGGGCCCTGGGCAGAATGAGATAGATTTCCTTGGCGATGATGCAATGAGAAGTGCGGAGCATTTTATAACATATAAAAATGTGGTTACTTCCATCTCAGCAGGAAATGGCGTATATGCATCATTTTCACCTAAACCCATAAAAGGGAAGAGCGGAAATGGTCTTCACCTTAAATTCAAGCTTCAGCAGGCTGGAGTTGATATGGATGAAATAGATCCGTCTGTGACAAGTCAGTTCTGTGCGGGTATTTTTAACAGGATAAAGGATATAACTTTATTTTTAAATACGACCAAAGAATCATATCTTCGTTTTGGTGAAAATGAGGCGCCAAAGTATATCGCATGGGCAAGTGAAAATAAATATCGTCTTTTCAGAGTTCCCGTTACAAGAGGAAAGAGGGATGGATTTACGCTTAGATCGCCGGATTCAGAGATAAATCCGTATTTAGCTTATGCGGTAATAATAAAGGCAGGTCTTGCCGGTATAAAAAATAAGGAGGAGCTTCCTGCACCGACAGAAGAGCCAATGGGGCAGCTTAGTCCAGAGTACGCCATGGACCTTGACAGGCTTCCTGGGACACTTGCCGAAGCCCTTTCATGTGCAAAAAACAGCAACTTTTTAAAAGAAATACAGTCGCCTCTTGTTGAAAGATTCATAGAGGAGATGGAAAAGAGAGAAGCAAAAGAAGAGTAGGAGCATTTATGGAAAAAGCATTATTGATATGTGATGCTCCTAAGACTAAAGAGGCATACGAGACATTTTTAAAAGAGAATGGATTTGACTTTGTCCTTACTGTAAGCAATGGAGAAAGCGGAAAGCGCGAGCTTGCTGTAAATGATTATGAAGTCTGTCTTATAAATGCTCCCTTAAAAAATGGGAATACGGTTTCTCTTGCCGCAGATATCGCAGGTAAGAATGAATGTCAGGTCATTCTTTTTATAAAAGAAGAAAATTTTGAGGAGATAGCCAGTCTGGTGGAACCCTATGGAGTATTTACAATATCAAAACCCGTTCAAAAGCTTGTTTTTGCCAGTACCTTGAAGATGACAAGAGTTATCACAGCGAGGATGGCAGCCTGCAATGAAAAGATAAGAAAAATGCAGAAGAAGTTAGATGAAGTGAGACTTGAATCTCATGCCAAGTGTCTTTTGGTTGAAAATAAAGGCATTACCGAGGCAGAAGCTCACAGGTATCTGGAAAAACAGGCAATGGACCAAAGGTGTACAAAAAGAGAGATAGCAGAAGCAGTTATAGATTTTTATTCATAGGTGCTGCCTACGGCAAACGCTTCCCAAAGGGGAGACGCCAAAGAACGCCCAAGAATGTTTGATACATTCTCGGGACTGTGGTACAATGAACCTTGATTGTGCAACACAGCTTACAAGAGGTGACTTATGAAGTTTATTTCATGGAATATTGATTCGATAAATGCGGCGCTTACAGGAACAAGCACCCGCTCGGAACTTTCAAGAAATGTATTAGAAACTATCATAGGAGAAGATCCTGATCTTATCGCTATCGAGGAGACAAAGCTTCCGGCAGAAGGAATGAATGCAAAGCAGAAGGAAGCTCTGGCAAATTTCTTTCCTGATCATGAATATGTATTTGTTTCATCGCATGGCAAGGCCCGAAAGGGCTATGCAGGCACCATGGCTTTATATAAAAAAGGCATTGATGTAAGTGCAGATTTTCCGGTCATAGGAGCGCCCGATACTATGGATGAAGAGGGCAGGATGATCACGCTTGATCTCGGTGAGTATTATTTTAACCTGGTTTACACTCCGAATGCGGGAGACGGGTTGAAACGACTCGCTGACAGGCAAGTTTGGGACGAAAAGTACCGCAAGTATCTTGTGAAGCTCGATAAAGAAAAGCCTGTGATAGCGTGTGGTGATTACAATGTGGCACATAAGGAGATAGACCTTGCAAACCCAGCCGGCAATCACATGTCGGCAGGATTTACAGATGAGGAGCGAGATGGCTTCACAAAACTTCTTGATGCAGGCTTTACGGATTCATTCAGGCATCTGAACGGAGATGTAAAGAACGTATATTCATGGTGGGCGCAGAGAGTTAGGACCAGTAAGATAAATAATTCGGGATGGAGAATAGATTATTTCATTGTCAGTGACAGGATCAAGGATAAGATAATAAGGTCTGAAATGCTTGATTCTGGAGAGAGAAAAGACCATACCCCAATTTTGTTAGAATTATCATAAAGAGCAGAGGCACATTTCAACCTGAACATAAAACAGATGGGATGTGTCTTTTTGTGTGTTTTGATCTAGGCTTTGCAACACTCATGATAAAGGTCATGAATATATAACATTTGAATGTTTTTTGATAGATTACAAAACGATTTTAGTCTACTCTGTCAATGTTACCCTAATATTGGCTGGAAATTTACTGGTCAGCTTTTTAGGAGTGAAATCTGACATTTTTAATAGAAACCAAAGCGGATATAAGATAATGAGGTGTTTATGAAGATCAGAGAAAGAAGTTTCCCGGGAACTGTTTATGATACTTTAAAAGAATACGAGATTGAAGGAAGAAGCCTGAGTCGCTGTGCAGCCTCGGAAGGCATGGTTCTTTTAAAGAATGAGGGCGGTATCCTTCCGCTTGAGGAAGGGAGCAGTCTTGATATATATGGACCGGGCGCCCTCTACACCGTAAAAGGAGGCACTGGGTCTGGCGATGTCAATGCTCGCTATACTGTGTCTTTGCTTGATGGTCTTAAAAATGCAGGCTTTGTTATCGGCAACGAAGATAGTATTTCTGCTTACAGGTTGAAATATGATAATGCAAGACTTGCATGGAGACAGAAGATATGGGATGTGATGGAAGAGAGAGGAGAGACAGATGTATTTAATTCCTACTCTTCAAATCCTTTTGTTTATCCTGATTTTGATATTCCAGTAAAAGCTGAAAGTAAGACTGCCATATATGTGCTTACAAGAAATGCCGGTGAGGGTAAGGATAGGACATATACGAAAGGGGACTATCTTCTTTCAGATAATGAAGAGGCAGTTATAGAGGCTCTTTCAGGTCTTTATCAATCAATTATCCTTGTTTTAAATGTCGGAGGAATTGTTGATCTTGGAATTTTGGACAGAGTGCCAAAAATAAAAGCAGTTCTTCTTGCTGGACAGCCGGGTGAGGAAGCTGGAAATGCCTTTGCGGATATTATTTCGGGCAAGGTAAACCCATCAGGAAAACTTACAGATACATGGGCGCTTGATTACTATGATTATCCTTGTGCAAAGGAATTTGATGAATCAAGAGAACAGTATAATAAGATGAAATACGAAGAGGGAATCTTCGTTGGCTACAGATATTTTGACAAGAAAAAGTGTCCTGCGCGATTTAACTTTGGATATGGACTTTCATATACTGAATTTGAGATCACTGCAAAACTGATCGAGAAAGGCCGTGACTTAAAGAAGATCTCTGTTGAATATACAGTTAAAAATATAGGCACAATGCCGGGAAAAGAAGTAGTGGAGCTTTATGCTCTTCTTCCTGCCGGCAAGTTTGAAAAAGAAGAGAGAAGATTTATAGGTTTTGATAAGACTGAACTTATAATACCTGGAGAGGCTTATACAGGAAGGGTTGAAATAAGCACATATAGGCTTGCAAGTTTTGATACCGATAGAAGCACTTATGTAACAGAGGCAGGAGAGTATACTCTTCTTGCAGGAAATTCTATTGAAAATACAAAGCCTGTTGCAAGTATAGATCTTGATGAAACAGTATTTCCACTTTTATTAAAGGAAAAGAGGAAAGAAAGTGAATTAAAGAAAAAAGCCGCAAAGATCGCAGAGGAAATGACCGAGGATGAACTTGTCCGCATGGTAGTCGGTGAAGTAAGTATGGGACAGAACAATCAGGTTGGCTCGGCAGGTATTTCTATTCCTGGTTCTGCAGGCGAGACTTCGAGTGCGGCAACAAGGCTTGGTGTTGCCGGAGCTACTCTGGCAGACGGACCTGCAGGACTCAGACTTTCACGAGAATATGAGATAAAGGATGGAAAGATAACACCTGTTGCCTTTGCCGATTCGGCAGAGAATGGTTTTCTTTCAAAGAAAGATAAGACAAAGAGCACAGGAGAGGTAAGACATCAGTATACTACAGCCTTCCCTGTAGGCACAGTACTTGCACAGACATTTAACAGAAACCTTGTTGAAGAAATAGGAGAGGCAGTGTCCCGCGAGATGAGGCTGTTTAATGTGACTCTCTGGCTGGCACCTGGAATGAATATACACAGGAACCCTCTTTGCGGCAGAAATTTTGAGTATTATTCAGAAGATCCGCTTCTTACAGGGGAGATTGCAGCGGCAATGACCATAGGTGTGCAGAAGGACCCTCATACAGGCGTTACGATAAAGCATTTTGCATGCAATAATAAGGAAGATTTCAGGATGTTCTCTGATTCTGTTGCAGATGAGAGGACGCTTAGGGAAATATACCTTAAGGGTTTTGAATACGTTGTAAAGAAGGCTGACCCGATGTCGGTCATGACAAGCTATAATTCAATCAATGGTGTCCATGCTGCCAATTCAAAATGGCTCTGTACGGATGTCCTCCGCAATGAGTGGGGATTCTCTGGAGTTGTTATGACAGACTGGCTTACAACGAATTTCTCAGGCCCAAGCTGTACGGCGGCAGGATGCATGACTGCCGGAAATGACCTTATCATGCCGGGACTTTCCGAGGATATCACAAAGATCAAAGAGGCTGTTGAAAATGGCGAGATCACTCTCGACGATGTTAAAACATGTGCGATAAGAGTTATAGAACTTGCCCTTAAAGCTGACAGATATGAAGAAGAATGATCAAGGTATATGTGTTGAAATAGAGTGCTTTAAGTTCTTTTTAGCTGGCTCCGCCCGAAAGGGCGGAGTTTTGCTTTCTGTAGACCTTTGAGGTTACAGAATTATGTAATTACAGTGTTATGAGCAATGTTAACTTTACTAAAGGTATTGAAAAAAAGAGAAAAATATAGGATAATTAGCATATCGCGTTAGAAAAGTGCTTTTGCATTAAGCCGGCAGGAAATATTTCTGACACCGGCATAATAAAAATAAACCCAGAGGTAATATTTATGATAGTAAAATCATATACCCGAGAGTTTTTTAGTGCAAGAATCCCGAATAAAACACAAAACAGCATAGATGATGCCAATGCTGCACGAGCAAGATTTATAGCTCCGCTTATCGGGCTGCTTGATATCTTTGTATATGTGATGCGTGAGATTGGACTATCAAAGAAGACATCGCATTATCCTGTTGTGGATATGATATTTTTTGTGATTGCTGTATTTGCTTGTATATTTTTTTGCGTTTCAGCGACTAAAAGACTGGATGGAAGGGAAAGCCTTGTTCCATTTGAAAAGATAACAAATCTTTTTTGCCTTTTAACACTATTACATGGTTCTTATTTTCAGGTGGTGGATAAGGGAGTGGTTCCGTTCTACTGTGATATGCTGACTGTGTATGCTACTTTTTTTCTAAAACCATTGCCGTCCTTTATAATAATGCTAGTGACAGGATTTGCTTTTTCTGCCTACAGGTTATTTAAGGGAGAACTTATTTTTACCTATGCTATTGCTGTTTTTATTACTTGCCTTATTTCTGTGTATGCTTCGTGGCAAAACTATGGGAACTTTCTTGAACATGAAAATAATCAGTCAAAAATGGAGGAGCTTGTTTATAAAGATACACTTACAGGCGCACTTAGTTTACAGGGGTTCAGAAAAAGAGTCGAAGAACTTCTTAAGAAATATCCTGATACAAAATACGTTATTTCGTATACCAACATACGAAATTTTAAGTTTATAAATGACAGGTTTGGTATGGATGAGGGCGATAAGCTTTTAAAATTTTGGGTACAGAAGTCTATGGGAGTGCTTTCTGATAAGGAAGCAATAGCAAGAATCACCGGAGATAGAGTTGCAGTTCTAAGGATAAACGAAGGTGATAAGGGACTTAAATCTGACGGACTAGACGTGCTTGACAGTGTTAGAAATTTCTTTATTGACAGAGGGATAGATTATCGTATTCAGCTATGTTCCGGGATATATATCTTAGAGGAAGATGACTACAGATTTATAAATGTTGATCATATTCTTGACTGTGCAAGGCTCACACAGCATAAGGTGAAAAATACCATTATCGATGGTTATGCTTTTTATAATCCTAAACAGTGGGAGAAGGACAGCCGTGTGAATATAATAAGCGGTCATCTGAGAGATGCTATAAGAGATGGCGAGATAACAGTCTGGTATCAGCCACAGATTGATTACAGCAAAAATATTATAATCGGAGCAGAGGCTTTATGCAGATGGAATCATAAGACTTTAGGGAATATTTCACCGGGAGAATTTATCGGTGTACTTGAAGCCACTGATCAGATATATGAGCTTGACTCATTTGTATGGGAAGAAGTTTGTAGGCATTTGCAGGAATGGAATGAAAAAGGAAAGAAACTTATTATTTCTGTTAATCTTGCAAGAAATGATATTCAGCTGAACAGAAATATAGTAGAGCATTTTGTTAAGCTTGTTGAAAAATACAGGCTTGGCAAGGAGCAGCTAAGGATAGAGATTACAGAGTCTTCATATATGGACGATGCCAAGCTTCTTATAAATACCGCTGAGAAGCTTAGAGAATGTGGCTTTACGGTTGAAATGGACGATTTCGGCAGTGGATATTCGTCATTGAATATGTTGAAAGAAGTGCCGGTCGATATCATAAAGCTTGATCTCAAATTCCTCTCCAATGAAGGAAATCAGGATAAGGGTCACAATATTATAGGTTTTATTGTAAATCTGGTTCGTTCGATGGAAATGGAAGTTATCGCAGAGGGTGTTGAAAATGTTGATCAGGCTGATTTTCTTGAAGGCATAGGATGCAACCAGATGCAGGGGTATTATTTTTATAAGCCGCTTCCGAAGGAAGATTTTGATAAGCTTATAATTGGTGGAAAAGTAGCATAAACGGTTCGATATAATAAAGAGGATGTTGGTGTCATGAGTATATGACACCAACATCTTTATTTTCTTCGCTTACTATAAATAAAATGATAGTTGAGTAGAAGTTCAAGTCATGCGTTTGTCTAATTATAAAATTGTTACTCAACGCTAAAATCCTAAAAAGGAATTTATTTTTCTTTATGTTGGAGGTCTTGCGGGTTTATGAGCGAAATAGCACAGTTTTCGGGGATAAAACAGGTGAAAAAAGAATATGTTGGGGTATAATAAAAAAAGTAGAAGTATCTGCGGTGGAAGGCTGTGGATAAGGAATGAAATTTATCTGAGTGGGGTGGACTGAATGACAAAACTTGAATTTGACAGAGATGAGGTCGAGAAGGTAATAGACGCAATCGTTGAAAAGACAATGAATATGGACCTTACATGGGACTGGCCATGCGGGGTGGCATATTACGGTATCGCCTATGCGTATGAGGTGACAAAAAAGCAGAAGTATCTTGATCTTTTGAAGGCAAGGGTGGACGAATACATAGATGATCTTGGTTTGCCTCCTGTCTGGACAGTGAATACCTGCGCCATGGGACATTGCCTTATCACTCTTTACGATGCAACTGGTGATAAGAAATACTGGGATGTCGTGATGAGCAAGGTTGATTATCTTGAAAATGAGGCACTCAGGTTTGGCGACAATGTGCTTCAGCACACAGTTTCGGCAAACAATGATTTTCCGGAGCAGTGCTGGGCAGATACACTTTTTATGGCTGCTTTCTTTTTACTCCGCGTGGGCGTGCATGAGAAGGATGAAAAGCTTATAGGGGACGCACTGAACCAGTATTACTGGCATATAAAGTATCTTCAGGATAAGAATACGGGATTTTATTATCATGGATACAACAATATAACAGGCGACCACATGTCCGGTTTTTACTGGGGCAGGGCAAATGCATGGGCAGCGTATACAATGTCTCAGGTGGGACATATTCTTCCGGAGGCTTATCTGTATCCGCAATTTCTTGATATTGCAGGCTCTTTAAATGAGCAGCTTTCTGCCCTGAAGACAGTACAGACAGAGGATGGACTCTGGCGTACAATCCTTGATGATGAGGAGTCTTATGAGGAAATATCTGCATCAGCGGGAATTGCTGCCGCGATGCTTGCCAAGGGGAATCCTCTTCATATAAAATACATAAACAAGGCTATAAAAGGCTTAATTAAAAATGTGACTCCTGAAGGTCGTGTGCTGAATGTGTCGGGTGGTACTGCTGTTATGAAGGACCGCGACGGATACCGCAATATTTCCCGTGACTGGATGCAGGGCTGGGGACAGGGACTTGCTCTTGCATTTTTTGCAGGTCTTCTTAAATCCGGAGACAGCAGAAATGATGGTGCCTTATAAAAAATGGAGTTTATCATGGAAAGACATTCATTTGCGTTTCGCTCTAAGAGGGGAAAACTTGCAGATATTCTGACTGCTTTTGGGGACGGTTGGCAGGAGATACAGGAAAACCTTGCGAAAAATGAGATAAAAAATTTCAGTCTGTGGAACTGTGACCTTTTTTTCTTCGGATATTATGAAAGCAAGAGAGCAAGGTCTGTGATAGGTGAGATCCTTATGCCAGCCATTTCAACCATAAGAGAGTGCTGTGACTGGACCTCGGATTTTGAAAATGACATGAGGCTTATGTATGAAGACTTTGGCATTGTGAGAGATGACAAGTCCATGATAAGGCATAGGGTATTTATGACACACCTGCTCGACCCATCATTTACAACTGAATATAAAAGAAGGCATGATGGACTTGTGAATGCAAGGACGGAGATAGATAAGGGCCCTGACAGCAACTTCTCTATCTGGAATGCCGGAGAATATATCTTTGGTTACGACGAGATAGATACTTCCATGGAGCATGAAATGACTGAAAACGAAATGGAAGAAAATAAAAAATGGGAAAATAAGATGCTTGACATCATGGAATGGATAACTGACGATGTGGACTGGATTACAGATTTGCATCATAGTCATATCAAGAGAATAGCATATAAAGAATGATTATGAAATTACATGGATTAATAAATGATACTGATATATGTGTTTGGTGGGAACTGCCTGAATTACCATCAGGAGAGAGACGCGGTGAACTTTCGTTTGAAGTAGAGTTTGATGGTAGCAGGGAGCTTGTTTCAAAGACGCATTTTACAAAAACAGACTTGCTTCCTGATACGGAACATACGGTTAAAGTAAGGGCTTTGCTTGCAGGTGAAAATGAACTTGAAAGTGGTAAATTTGTGCTTAGGACTGCTCCATCAAAGAAGAGAATTGATATTACAAAGCCACCGTATAATGCCATTGGTGACGGGAAAACCATGAATACTGTGGTAATTCAACAGGCTTTTGATGATTGCAAAAAAGATTGGCAGATTTATTTTCCAGCTGGTGACTACATGACGGGAGCCTTAAGGCTGCACTCTGATATGGAAATTTTTCTTGAAGAGGGGGCTATTCTGCATGGTAGTGCAAATTTTCATGACTATGAACCAAAAATAAAAAGCAGATTTGAAGGCTATGAAATGATGTGCTATTCATCCCTTTTAAATGCTGGTGAGCTTGACCATGACAAGGGGGCTGTTTGCAGAAATATCCTTATAAGAGGAAAGGGGGAGATAAGGTCAGGCGGGCAGAAACTGGGGCTTGCGATAATAGAAGATGAGACTGAAAAAAGGAAGGACTACCTTGCCTTACTTGGCGACAAGATAAAGGAATATGAAACCGACCATACGATACAGGGAAGGGTCAGACCAAGGCTTATAAATTTAAGTAATTGTGAAAATGTAAGGATAAGCGGAGTCATTCTTTGCGATGGAGCCTGCTGGAATGTTCACATGATTTATTGTAAAAATATCGTGACAGACCATGTGAGGATAAATTCATACGGGGTATGGAACGGGGACGGCTGGGATCCGGATTCGTCTTCTGAATGTGTGCTTTTTGCGGCTGTATTTAATACCGGTGACGATGGCGTTGCCATAAAATCAGGTAAAAATCCTGAGGGAAATATTATAGGGCGACCTACTGAACATATCAGGGTATTTGACTGTGTATCTGAAATGGGACATGGAATTTGCATTGGTTCTGAAATGAGCGGTGGCGTTGATGATGTAAAAATATGGGATTGCGATTTAATGGACTCATGGTGCGGGCTTGAAATAAAGGGTACTAAAAAGCGCGGTGCTTATGTAAGAAATATAGAATTTACAGACTGTAAGACTTCGCACATTTTAATGCACACGGTAGGCTACAATGATGATGGAGATGGAGCCGAGCATCCTCCTGTTTTTGAAAACTGTTTTTTTAACAGGGTATATATACAGGGGAGGTATACTGACCAGCATGCTTTTGAGGGCGGCGGGATAAAGGAGTGTCCGGCTGTTGAACTTCATGGTTTTGATGAAGCGGGTTATGAGATAAGAAACATAAAATTCAAGGATGTCCAGATAGAAGACAGGAAAGAGCAGACCATTTCATTGGAACACTGCAAGGGAATTTCTTTTGAAAATATTTCGATGGTATAAAAAAGGGTGCCACATTTTTGTGGCACCCTTTTACATTGAAGGAAGTCCTTAAGATTATTTCCATACAAACCAGATGAAGAGGTATCCGGCTAAAACTGCTGCTAGTGTGAATGGAAGACCTATCTTCATAAAATCTCCAAAGGAAACCTCGTGCCCTTCCTTACGGAGAAGACCGATTCCTGCGATATTTGCGGAAGCTCCGATAGGAGTGATATTGCCGCCTAAAGTTGCTCCGACAAGCAGGCCGTAGTAAAGGAGACATGGGTCTACGTGCATTGTTAGGGCAACACTTCCTATTACAGGGAGCATGGTGGCAACATAAGGAATATTATCTATAAAGGCGGAGATAAGTACAGAACCCCATACGATTATAGTGTAAAGCAGGAAAATATTATTTCCACCTGCATTTGAAATAAAGGTTGAAATATCTGTGATGATACCCTGTTCTGTGATACCGCCGATAACAGCAAAAAGGCCGGTAAGAAGGAAGATTGTTGCATAATCTACGTTCTTTATATTTTCGATCATGGTATCTTTGTCTTTTGTTTTTAAATATTCCCAGACGATGCAGACAATACCCCAGACAAGGCAGATGATACCGTTTGTCACTTCTGGCTTATTAGGAATAAAGGAAGCGGCGATGAGGAAAATAATATGACCGAGCATAGCAATTGTCGGTACATAGTCTGTAACAACAGTCCTTTCATCTGAAGAAACTTTCTGGGTGTCCTTGCGGAAAAGAACCATCATGATAGGTACTGTACAGAGTGCACCAAGCTCAACAGCCCAGAATATACCGGCTCTTCCCTGAAATACAAAGAAGTCGTTGAAATCCATTCCTGCCGCACCAGCAAGCATGATAGAGGTGGTGTCGCCGACCAGAGTAGCTGCTCCCTGCAGGTTGGAGGAAACTGCAATTGAGATGATCATAGGAACCGGTGATTTTTTTATCTTTTTACAGATTGCAAGTCCTACAGGAGCAGTCATGTAAACAGTTGCAACATTATCAATAAAGGCGGATACTATACCCGCAAATAAGGACATGAGGATTGTTACCCACATGACATTAGGAGCAAAATTTAAAATGTGATCCGCGATAAGGTTTGGCATTTTTGACTGGATAAAATAGTCAACAATGACAACTGTACCGAAGATCATCATGAGGATATTCCAGTCTATTACTCCCAAAAGCCTTCCTATCGGGAGAATTCCTAAACATAGGAAAATAACAGCTGTTCCACATGCGACGAGTGGCCTTCTTTTTGCCGGAAGAACGACCATTAGTACATACATGAGAATGAACAGAATAACCGCTATTGTTTTTAACAAAAGTTATACCTCCTTTGTGGTTGAAACTTTTTGCACATAAAGACTATGATAACAGATTTTGGTTCGTTTTTAAATAAGAAAATTTAGAATTTTGAAGAAAGGTTGAAATGTTTTTATATTGATTTAGCAGGTATCTATATCTGAGAGTTATACTTACTATTCCTACAATGGTATTGTTAAGGAAAAAAGGTGATGTTATAATCATTGTATACAAAAATACAAATAGCCTGAATATATTGTCAATCAAAGACATCAGTGTGCAGGCAGCCATCTATTAAAGGGGGATAAATATGTCTTACGTTGAAGAAGTTTATCAGAATCTTGAAAAGAAACACCCAAACGAACCTGAATTTCTTGAAGCAGCAAAAAGAATACTTGAATCATTAAATCCTATCGTTGAAAAGAATGAAGAGCTTTACAGAAAGAATGCTCTTCTTGAAAGATTTGTAGAGCCTGAGAGAATCGTTACTTTCAGAGTACCTTGGACGGACGACAAGGGGGTTAATCATATCAACCTTGGCTACAGAGTACAGTTTAATTCTGCAATAGGACCTTACAAGGGCGGTCTTCGTTTCCATCCTTCTGTAAACCAGTCCATCCTTAAGTTCCTCGGTATGGAGCAGATTCTTAAGAATTCTCTTACAGGACTTCCTATCGGTGGCGGCAAGGGCGGTTCAGATTTCGACCCACATGGCAAGAGTGATGCAGAAGTTATGCGTTTCTGCCAGAGCTTCATGACAGAGCTTTTCAAGTATATCGGTAAGGATGAAGATGTTCCTGCCGGTGATATCGGCGTTGGCGGTCGTGAGATTGGTTTCCTTTATGGTCAGTATAAGAGAATCACAAATCTTTACGAAGGTGTTCTTACAGGTAAGGGACTTGCTTACGGCGGTTCACTTGCAAGACCTGAAGCTACAGG
>Ga0256405_10007808_pt1 | contig 15765 bp, 13 predicted proteins | sample RumenRJG_02DNA_FD_189096 | JGI IMG/M metagenome (GOLD analysis project Ga0256405, IMG submission 189096) | Bovine rumen microbial communities from Lethbridge, Alberta, Canada - RJG_02 | ecosystem: Host-associated > Mammals > Digestive system > Stomach > Rumen | place: Canada: Alberta... | reverse complement strand
AAATCGGGAGTGGATTGTTTTTTTGATTTTAAAAATTGATTGAGCCGTTTTGTCATATAGTTAGCATTCGTTTTGTTATGTACATTCGAGCCGTTAAAACCGAACGTTTGGATCAACCGCAGGATTTATGTGCGTTTATCGATAAATTTTTACCGCCGTTGGAAGAGCGAGCGATTGTGGCAATCACCTCCAAAGTCGTGAGCATTTGCGAAGGACGTACAGTTCCGAAAACGTCCGTATCCAAGGAGGAATTGGTAAAACAAGAGGCGGATTTGATTATCCCGAATCCCGAAGCAACCGACGATCGCATTATTCTGACGTACAAAAATCATCTCTTAATACCGTCGGCGGGTATTGATGAGTCGAACGGAAACGGGCGATACATTCTGTATCCGAAAGAACCGTTTCAATCGGTACGGAAGATTTGGGAACATTTACGTCAAAAACACGATTTAAAGGACGTCGGTGTTCTGATGACCGACAGCCGAACAACGCCGTTGCGTTGGGGCGTAACCGGTGTCGCACTGGCGTGGCAGGGTTTTACACCGACAGCAAGTTACATCGGAAAGCCCGACTTATTCGGTCAACCGCTGCGGGTGACCAAAATCAACGTTGCGGATGCCTTGGCGGTCAGTGCGGTGTTTTCGATGGGCGAAAGCTCCGAATGTACACCATTGGCATTAATAACCGAGGCACCGCATGTGATTTTTGACGACAAAGATCATAATGCTGAAGAACTTTGTATTGAACCGAAGGAGGATTTGTATCGACCGTTGGTGAAGTTGTTGATTGGCGGGGAAGGGTAGGGTGAACGGGAAAATGCAAAAGTTTCAGTAAGTATCCTTCAAATTTTATTCTCCTTTAAACTTTTTCGTTCAAGCACAGCCATAATCCGCTTCCGTCACATTACTTAATCCAATGTTCATATAAAAAGTCTGCAATTCCTCCAATCCTCAAAAATAATTGAATTTTCCCTCTAACACTTCTACCATCGAACCATGTCGGGATCGGTAACGTATCTTCTGGATTTTGAAAAGCCGTTGGCGGCGCTTCAGGAGGAGTTGGAGCGTTTAAAGAAGCTTTCGGAGGAGAATAAAGTCCCTGTGACGGAGGAGCTGGAAGCCATCAAAATTAAAATTAAGAAGACGAAGCGTGAAATTTATGCACATTTGACGCCGTGGCAGAAGGTCAAATTAGCGCGGCACCCTCGGCGACCGTATGCGTTGGATTACATTCGGGGGATTTTTGAAAATTTTCAGGAACTGCACGGCGATCGGCGGTTCGGTGACGATCAGGCGCTCATCGGTGGCATTGCGTACCTGCAACAACAGCCGGTGATGGTGTTGGGGCAGCAGAAGGGGCGTGATTTGAAGGAAAACGTGTGGCGCAATTTCGGTTGTCCGAATCCCGAGGGCTATCGCAAGGCTCTGCGTTTGATGCAGTTGGCGGAGCAGTTTTCGTTGCCCGTGATTTCTTTTATCGATACGCCCGGCGCGTATCCCGGCATCGGTTCCGAGGAACGTCACATTGCGGAAGCGATTGCGGTGAATTTGCGCGAAATGAGCGTTTTAAAAACGCCTGTGATTGCGGTGGTCATCGGCGAAGGCGGTTCTGGCGGTGCGCTGGGGATCGGGGTCGCCGACCGCGTGTTTGTGTTTGAAAACGCTTATTATTCCGTGATTTCCCCGGAAGGTTGCGCGGCGATTTTGTGGAAGGATGCGACGAAGGCACCCGATGCCGCGGCGGTTTTAAAGATGTCCGCCGCCGATTTGAAGCAACTCGGCGTGATTGACGGCATTCTCAAAGAGCCGCTCGGTGGCGCGCACACCGATCCGAAGGCGTGCATTAAGACCGTCAAAAATCTGTTGGAGGAAAAAATTCCGATTTTGATGCGGTTGCCGATGGAGACTTTACTGCAACAGCGTTACGAAAAATTCAGGCGCATGGGAGTGTTTGAGGAAGCATGAAGCCGGTTGCTTTCGGAACGGACGGTATCCGCGGTAAGGTCGGAACGTTTCCGATTAACGAAGAAGGCTTCAAAATTATCGGTCGTGCCTGCCGATTGTGGTTGCAACGGCAGGATTTACCGTTAACGGTTGCCGTCGGTTGGGATACGCGGCGTTCCGGCAGTGTTTTGGCGCGGGCGTTCGCCAAGGGGATGGGGTCGGGTGCGGAAGTAACCTTTTTGGGTGTTACACCGACCCCGGCGATTTCTTTTTACACACAGCACAAACAAATATCATTGGGTGTTTCGATAACGGCGTCCCATAATCCTTACACCGATAACGGCTTGAAGTTATTTAAATCGAACGGTTCGAAGTTGCGCCGTGAGGAAGAAGCCGAAATTGAAGCTTTATGTTCGGAGGAAACATCGGCGGAAGATTTCGGAAATCCGTCGATACAAACCGTTTTCGGGAGCGATTATTATCTCAATGTTTGGAAGCAACAACTGCCGAAGGATATGTTGAAAGATCGGAAGGTTGTTTTGGATACCGCCAACGGTGCGACGGTTTTTACGACCCTGCCGTTATTGCGGTATCTCGGTGCGGATTTGATCACATTCGGATCTCAACCGAACGGCGAGAACATCAATCGCGATTGCGGAAGCGAATATGCGGATCGGTTGGAGGCTGTTGTAAAACAAAACGGTGCTTGGTTGGGATTTGCACACGACGGCGACGGTGACCGCCTTGTAGTGATTGACGAGCAGGGGCAGCGATTGGACGGCGATAAACTTTTGGGTTTATTGGCGTTGGATTTTCATGAACGGAAGCGGTTAAAAAATAATTGTCTGGTCGTAACGGAGGAAAGTAATTCGGGGCTGGCGAAATCGTTGCAGCCGTTCGGCATTCGCGTTGCGACCTGCGACGTGGGCGATCGCAATGTTTTCTACAAACTTGAAGAAGAAGGTGCAATTCTCGGCGGCGAAAACAGCGGGCACGTGATTTTTAAAGACGAAGCACCGACGGGCGACGGGTTGCGTGTTTTGTTGAAATTATTGAAATTGGCGCAACAAAAGCCCTTACATGAACGCGCAAAGGCGATTACGTTATATCCAAAGTGCACCGCTTCCTTAACGGTTGCCGACAAACGCCCTTTGGATCAACTTTTACATTTGAATGCGATGAAAGAACGCTTGGAGAAAACCTGCGACCGTATCCGCATTCGTTATTCGGGGACGGAAGCTAAATTGCGGTTTTTGGTTGAAGCGGAAACGCAAATGCTTTGCGAACAAACCTTAGCGCATTTAACGGAAGCGGCAAGGGCGGATTTTCAGCGATAAGGTTTTTCGGTGAAAAATGCGGGAAGCTGTGTGTTTTTGCGATTTTTCGAGAAGAAGAATGGTCGTTGTACGAAAGTGTTGCAATTTGTCTGGTAAAATCAAATTTGTTGCACCTGATTGGAAGAACGTCCGAAGCAGAACTTCGATGCAATATACGGTTGTTTGAAAACAGGAGAGCCGCCAAAAGGCGGCTCTGGATCAATCTGTGTTAATTTTTTTGTTTCTGTTATTTTTTAGTCGATTTCTTCAAGAAACGCATTGGGAGCATCTGGATTTACATGAAAGCCGTTATTATTTTCGTCTTCCAATTCATTCAGAATATTAGCTCCTTCTGCTTCGCTGATAGGAGTGGGAGCCCAATAAACGGGATCGTTAAATAATTTTACGAGCTCCGGCACATTGGCTATATCAGCTTTCATGGATTCCAAAAACTCGTACATGTAAAGAAAAACAGGATTGCCGATAAACTCTGAAAATTTGGTAGCGTTACTCCGAACGAGCGGAGCTCTTTTATTGTCAAGCTTACTTCTTAATCTGCATTCCACATCCAGAAAGCGCTCATACATATTCTCGGTGTCGAGGGTTACACTATCTGTATCTATTGCCTTCTTTATCTTTTTATATTGGCAAAAGCAAGCGGCAACGAAACGACAAATTTCTTTCTCGCTGTCTGTATTGCACATTCTTTTAACGAAACGCATCATCATGCCCTTATCGCCTCTCAATTGCCGACGGATTTCTTCGTACAAAATCTCTTCTATTTTGGTGATATACTTTCCCGAGAAGATCGCGCCCGCAATTCTGGAACGAATGTCTTTGCTCGTGACGTGAACCACCCAATCTTTATGGGAACTTATGTCGGGGTCTGCGAAATACCTCAAGCCTTTGTGTTGCTCGCAAAAGTCCAACCACTTTCCAATCACACAATCTTTATGGGAAGGTATCCAGGGGCTCAGGGAAAGCATCAAGCCTCTGTATTTCTCGCGAAACTCAGACCACTTTTCATATACCCACAAGCCTCCTTTCGGTTCCGCTTCTGTCGAGTGGTATTTAACAACAAAATCATACAAACGTTCTTGCACGGTGAATGGATAAAAGAGAAAGCGGTCTTCACTGTCTTCAACGAACACCCCATATTCTCTTTTGAAATCATCAAGAGAACCCAAGATATTATCGCACAACCTGTACCGTAAAAACACCTTGAGCGCACCTTTTTTAAAAAAGTCACATCTCCCGTTACCGTTAAGCAATTCGATAAAGCTTCTGTGTGGCATGTTTTCCCCATAGATCTCAGCGCAAATACTTTTTACGTCTTCCTCAATTAACCCATCGGAATAATTGAAGGATCCGCGCGTTTTGTGTTCCTCATGAAACATATTGACTTCAAGTCGGTGGCTTTGGAGCATTTCGCGGGCCACATCCTGTAGTCGCTGACGAACGTCATCGCCGATAACGATTTCCGCCTTCCCCGATGACATCCCGATGCCGGCAATCGCCGCACCGACGAACAGTGATTTTGTAATATGATGCATATTTATAATACCATAATGAGAACCGTTTTTTTTTTTTTGTCAAGTAGTTTTTTTGATAAAAGTGGGAATTTTTTTAAAAAAATCGGTGTAAATATGTTGAAGAACAATGAGAAAGCGTTTCCATTGCGTAATGAAGGGGAATGAATTTTTGGATATAAAAAAAACACAGGAATTAAGGAGTAACCGCTCTGACCAAAGCTTTCTGCCAAACCAACGAAATTCCTACTTTCGAACGCTTGCTTTGACTTCCTTAACCTTCGGAAGACGGCACGTAGTCCCGCACCAGTTTTTCAAACAAATCACCGCGTTCTTCGAAAGATTTGAATTGATCCCAACTGGTAAATCCGGGACTGAGAACCAGAGTGAAGGCTTTATTGTTCGGCAGATGCTTAAAAACTTTCGGAAGTGTTTCGGCGTGAATAACGTTTGCTTTAAATTCCGATGCTTTTTGCATCAATTCCCGTCCCGTTTCGCCGACAAGGCAGACGGTTTGAATGGGATAACGATTGAGGGTTTGAATAAATTCGTCCAAATCCTCGCCTTTGCCGCCGCCGCCCAAAATCCACCATAAATTCGGCAAATTTTCTAAACTTTCCAAAGCGGCGCGCACCGCATGTAAATTAGTGCCCTTTGAATCGTTCCAGAAGGAAATCTTTCCGATGCGACGGCAACAGTGCAACCGATGCGGCGGTTGTTGAAATTCTCCCAACGTACGGCGGACGGTTGCTTCGTCGATTTTTAAATGTTGGGCGAAGGTTCGTATCAGTGCGAAGTTTTCCCTTTGTCCTTGTGAGAAGCAAAGCGGAAATTGTTGCAACCAATCGTTTAATTCCTCGGCGGGCGATGCAAACACAACCGAGGCGGCAGGGGATGGAATTTCAAAGCTTCGAAAGGCTTTTTCCAAAGAATTGCTGCAAAAACACGTTTTTTCCGTCTGTTTCAATAAGTTGTATTTGGCAAAAAAGTAATCTTTCAAATCCCCGTGCCAGTTGAGGTGGTCTGGCGCGAAATTCGTCCAAAGTGTATAGGTCGGATGCAGAAACTTTAAAAATTGCGCCTGGAACGAACTCACTTCGCAGATGTAGATACCATTCGGCGAAAGTTTTTCATCCGCGACGACATCGGACAAAACCGTTCCGTTGTTCCCGACCGATAAAACTTCTTTGTCACTGTTGCGCAAAAGTTGTGCTAAAATCTCCGTAACGGATGTTTTGCCGTTGGTTCCCGTAACGGCGATGACGGGATTGTCGAAACAGCTTGCGGCAAAATCCAATTCCGTGACGCTCGGAACATCCGCCGCTTCCGCCCGTTGTCTCCACGGGTGGTTTGGTGGAAATCCCGGGCTGAAAACGCACAGACCGTAACGGTCGAAGTGCGGCGATTGAGATTGTTGCCGTTCATCGATAATTTCGTACGATAAATGTAATTTTTCACAGAGATGCGCGACACCCTTTCCCGATAAGCCGTTCCCGAAGATACCGACGAGGGGTTTGGAAGCGAGAACAGGGCGGAAGGCGGTATCCATGGAGTTGTATTTTCCGCTCACCGCAACTTTAACGTCATCAGTCCCAAAAGCGCGCACAGGAGCGACACAATCCAAAAGCGAATCACAATCTTCGGTTCGGCGATGCTCGAGAGCTCGAAATGGTGATGAATAGGGCTCATTTTGAAGCAACGTTTGTGAAAAGTTTTGTAGGAAAAAACCTGCAAAATAACCGAAAGCGCTTCTATGACAAACACCAGCCCGACGAGGATGAGTGTGAACGCCTGGTGGATCATCAATGCGACGCAACCGATCCAGCCGCCGATTGCCAGCGATCCGGTGTCACCCATGAAAATTTCCGCCGGATAAGCGTTGAACCACAGAAAGGCAATTCCGGCACCGAGAATCGCCAAACACAGAATACTCAGTTCTTCAACGCCGTTCAGATAGGGCAGGTTTAGGTAACGCGCCAGGTGTATATGACCTGTCACATAGGCAAAAACCGTGTAGGTGAGCAAAACCGGCAGGGTACAGCCGATCGCCAGACCGTCCAGTCCGTCCGTTAAATTAAGCGCATTGCTCGTTCCCGCAATGACCAAAAACCAGAAGATTGCCAAAGCGACGAACGGTATGTTTATCCACAGCGGATTTTTAAAAAACGGAATATATAATTGCCGAATGTGCTCCTCAATGCCCGTTGTGTGAAGCAATACCCATAAAACGCAAACCGTTGCGAGGGCTTGAGCCGCCAGTTTCCACCGACTCGATAAGCCGCGCGTGTTTTTGTATTTTAATTTGAGCCCGTCGTCGATTGCGCCAACTAAACCGAGAAATAATCCCGTTAAAAGCGTGCAACAACCGTAGACATTGGGTTTCAGCCACAGCAGGCAAGAAACACAAACGCCCGAAAGGATGGCAATCCCGCCCATGGTGGGGATTGCTTTTTTTTGTTCATGCAGAGCCGCCAAGTCTTTGATGACGGAAGCGTCTCGAACCACATCTTTTATCTTCATACGTCGCAGGGCGGCGAAGATTTTCGGACCGACAAAAATTCCCCACAGCAGTGCGGTCACGAGTGCCATGCTTCCGCGGAACGTGACGTAGCGAAACAGTCGCAACGGACCGAAAAAGTGTTCCAGCTGATGCAAATAATACAACACGCCCCTATTGTAAGCGTTTATCGTTTTTGGCGAAAGTAAAAATCCTGCCAGTGAAGAGGCGTAAAAAATATACCAAAGCGAAAAATCAAAACCTGCTGCCGACGCTTCGAATTTTCCAAAACAACCGTGCGGTACGCAACGAAGCCCAAAAACAACTGGTGGCTAGAGTTGGAATCGAACCAACGACACAAGGCTTTTCAGGCCTCTGCTCTACCGACTGAGCTATCCAGCCACGCGTTTCCATGGAAAAAGAGAAATTATATTCGGTCAACATTTTTCGGGTTTTCACGACGACGAAGTTTTCAATTACCGCGAAATCTCTTAGTGCTTTACGGTTGCGTGCGTTTGTCGGCGTTTCAAAATAAATGCATGCCGACTTTGTTTATTCTGGCAGGAGCAACGGCATCCGGGAAAACCGAACTTGCGTTGAATTTTGCGCAGAAAAAAAACTGCGAAATCCTTTCCTGCGACGCATCGGCGTTTTACCGCGGGATGGATATCGGAACCGCCAAACCGACGTCGGAGGAGCAACGAACGGTGCGCCATTGGGGCATCGATATTGCGGAACCGAACGAACCGTTTTCGATTAAGGACTTTGTTGCTTATGCACAAAAGTGTGTTTCGGACATTACGGCGCGCGGCAAAAATGTCCTGGCGGTCGGCGGTTCGGGGTTGTATTTGAAAAGTTTTTTGTTGCCCGTGACCGATGACGTGTATCCAAGTGAAGCGGTGCGTGAGGAAATCGCGGCGCTGAAAGCGAACGGCGGCATTGAAGTTCTTCGGAAACGGTTGTTAAAATGTGATCCGCAGGCATCAAAGTACGTAGAGTTTAAAAATTTGCGTAACGTACGAAAAGCATTGGAACGTTGTTTAACGACGGGATTACCGCTTTCGGAAGTATTAAAAAACTTTCAACAACAGCCGACGCCTTACGCTTCATTGACGAAAGTTACCGTTTGCCTTTGTCGACCGTTGGAAATCCTCAAACTGCGCATTCGCCTGCGTGTACGTAAAATGTTGCAAAACGGTCTTATCGATGAAGTGCGACGATTAAAAGAAGAAGGAAAATTATTGCCGGATACGCCCGCTTCCGCGGCAATCGGTTACCGCGAAACATTGAAATTTCTGCAACAACCGACGTCTTTGGACGTTCTTGAACGGGAAATCGTGAACGATACATACGGATTGGTGAAAAAACAGCTTACGTGGTTTCGGCATCAGATGGCGTTTGATGAGTATTGGTATGGGTGATTTTCGGGATTTTTGGACGCAAATTTCCCCGGAGACTACTACCTGCGAATGCTTTGTTTTGTTTTTGGCAACGTATTATCTTTAAACGGCGGAGGCATTCCAACCCTCAAACCACATTGCAAACCCCTTCGAAAATTCTTATAATAAATATAACTTCTGAGGAATTGCATGGCGGCGGAAGAGACTGTCAATCAAATTTTGGAGGAGTTCGGGAAGTCGATTAATTTGGAGAATATCCGGCTCAATGATAATAAAACCTGCGTTTTGTGCGTGGATGAGGATAAAAATGTACAGGTGACGTACAACGAAGTGAACGAGGCGTTGGATTTTTTCGCGTCCGTCGGCCAAGTGCCCGAAAACGATCGACGCTGTTGCAATGATTTATTGAAATCCAACAGCGAATGGGCATTGACGAAAGGCGCGGCATTGGCGAAGGGGAGCGGTTCGTCGGAGGTGATTTTGGAATACCGTTTGCCGTTGCTAAATTTAACAAAGGAGCTTTTTGAACGCACGTTTGAGCAATTCATCGGATTGGTAACGGTTTGGAAGACGTATTTACGGGAATTGGGACAGGGCAACGTTCCGAAGGTTTTTGCGGTTTTTCAAAAAAATTAAAACATGCATTTCGTTGGGCTTGGCAATCCGACCGTACCGACATTGGGCGTAACGCAACAGTCGGATACAACTTCATTCGCCTGTTACGCACCGAATGCCGATCGGGCGGAAGTGCGCGTTTTCAAGGGGAACGAGGGGTTAATTTTTCCTTTAAATTCCGTTGCGAACGGTTTTTGGCATGCGACCGTCGGAAGGAATTTTACGGGTTATGCGTATCTTTTCCGCATTTGGACACCCGAACTTAAAGAGCTTGTCGATCCGTACGCATTTCAACTGAAAACGCCGACTGGTCCTGGGATTATTACGGATTTAAAACCACCTGAGGATGACGGTTTTAAAGCGCCTTCACCGACGGATCTTACCGTCATGGAGGTGCATGCGCGCGATTTGGTCGGATGGACGTCGATACCGAAAAATCAATCCGTCTTCTCGCAACTGAAGAGCTTTTTTTCGCAACCGAACCCGATTGAAGATTTGGGTATCAATGCCGTCGAATTCATGCCGCTGACGGAGTTCGATGCCTCTTCTCTAAACATGTATGCCTGGGGATACATGCCGGCGCATTATTTTGCGTTATCCGGCACGTATGGAACGCCGCTGGAATTTCAAACTCTGGTTCAAGCGTTGCACGCGCGCGGTTTGGCGGTCATTTTGGATGTTGTTTATAACCATGCGGGGAAAATGAACGATCTGCTTCGGTGGGATGAAAAAGCGTATTTTCGCCATGATGCCGATGGGAAACGAACAAATTGCAGCGGTTGCGATAACGATCTTCGGACGGAACATTCGTTTGTTCAAAGGCTTATCATCGACAGTTTGTTGTATTTTTTGAAATTTTACCGCGTCGACGGTTTTCGGTTCGACTTGGCGGAATTGCTCAATGTTGATGTTTTGCGGAAAATTGAAACGCATCTGCGGGCGTACAAAAAAGATGTCATTTTAATCGCTGAGCCGTGGAGTTTTCGCGGGCATATTGCGCATCAACTGCGAAACACAACCTGGGCGTGTTGGAACGATCGCTTTCGCGAAAGCGTATATCATTATGTCGAAGGGAACGTTCCCGCGGAAGAATTGGCGTACGTTATGGGCGGTTGCGTTCCCGATCCGTTCGAAAATGCATTTCAATCGGTCAATTACACGGAATCGCACGACGATTACGCCTGGGCGGATCGTTTGAGTGGCGATGCCGAGACGGTGCGTCGGAAAACACATATGATGTTTGCGATTTTAATGCTGTCGTCGGGCATTCCGATGATTGCGGAAGGGCAAGATTTTCTGCGTTCCAAGCATCATGTACGCAATACCTATAACCTCGGCAGTTTGAATTTGTTGGATTGGGATGTTCTGAAAAAGAACGAAACAACGCATCGGTATGTTAAAAATTTGCTGAAACTGCGCGCATCCGACGTCGGGAAATTATTCAAAATTACAAGACCGACAAACACATACAAGTATTTATTCCATGCCGATAAAGGTTCCGCTGTCGGTATCTTGTTCAACGCCGACGGTTCAAAAGGAAAGCAACAGGTGTTGTTTTTCGTTAACCCGCATCCGTTTAAGGTAAATTTCGATTTAAATAATTTGGATACGCAAAATTTTCATCAAATTGCCGATACAAATCAATTTTTTACCGACAAAACACGCTTTTTGCCTCAGATGCTTTCTTTGGAACCGTTTTCCTGCGCGCTGTTTATAAGGGAGATGTAGCTGATGAATTTTTATTCTCCCGACAACCGACCGCCATCGTTCCAATCGCCATACATAAGACCGTTGCGCGTGTTTTCAATCAGTTTTTTTAAGCCGTTATGAAAAATCGCATCATATTTTTTGCGCCGTTGAAGCGTATCGATGCGAACGCGTTGATAGAGTGGCGGAAAGTTTTGAAAGTTCTTCCAAACGCCTTCATCCGCGCGCAATGCCTGTAAAATCATCGGATCGATTATAAACTTATTCGGATCCATGTCGGGCAAAACCGCACGCCCGGCATCCGTCATATATCCCAAACGTTCCAACCGACGTACGCGCGCTTTATTCAATTCCGACCAGACACTGTTGTGACGACGCGGCGAAAAACGTTGCACTGTCGTTCCGTTCGGCAGTTTTTTTGTCGTGCTGTCGATCCAACCGAAGCACAGGGCTTCTTCAACCGCATCCAAATAATAAAACGCATCATCGTCCTTCGGCTTCCCGCGTTTCATCGAAATCCAACAACATGTTTCATCAACGTGATGTTGTTCCAACCACCGCCGAAATTGTTGCCGATTTTCGATCGTTAAAAGCGGATGAACGTCCATGCGAATGCGCAAAATCGATGAAAGCCCTTTTTTACGTCATATTCCCGCAACCGAAGCCTTTGGCGAAAAGCGAAAACATGGTGCCTTTGCGGAAGAGACAAATCTGTCGCGTGCTGGATGAAACCGTCATCGCGATGCAATCAACCGCCTTAGAAATCGCCACCGCAGCGGCATGTCGCGTTCCGAGACCGCTCGGCAAATGTACGTACTCATCCGTTTGAATAAGACTGCCGGCGCTGTCAATCACACCGTCACCGTTGATGACAAAGGCGCCGTCGAGGAGGGCGTATTCTTTGACGGTTTCGTCGACGGAAGCCGTTAAAACGTTGCGGTCGGCGGCGGCATAACCGAAAAAGGGATTTAAAATCAGCGGATGAACGTACGGTGCCAAGCGATCGACGTTTCCGAGGACGAACAAACAGCCGACCGCATGTCCTTCGCGTCCTTCGGTTGCCAATTCGGTCGCCAGGGACAAAACGCGCTCAAAAACTTCCGGGCGAACTTCCGACGGCAAAAGATCGTTGTTTTCGGCAAAAATCGGTTGGATTTCCAGTCCGACGTCGAGCAACAGAACGGTATCCAATCGGTCGCTGTCGGGTAATCCGCCGATGCAGCAAATTTTTTCGTCGGTTTTGATAAACCCGTGCACTAGTCCGAGCAACAGTGCGCTTCGCAGCTGCGTCAGGCGTCCGTCGGAAAGTCGTACCGGCAATATATATCGCGAGCCGTCCCGAGAGGCTTCCGAAGCATGTTGCGTAACCGTGATGAGTTTGAGGTCGGTATGCCAATCGAGCATCACGTCCCGATCCGAAAACGTATCCCGAAAGAAAAGGATACCCGCACATTGCCCCGTTTCGGCAAGCTTAACGGCTTGTTTGAGAAAACCGCGGTTATAAACTTTTCGGTCTTCGCTGATTAAATCCGTCTTCATATTCAAATGTTTTCAACAGATACCCTTCGCAACCTTATCTTTTTCATCCGGTTTGGCAATCGCTTTAATCCGTGTGTTTTGTTCTGTAACGCCTAAAGACCTTTTATGGTACAAATAACGGACATTTATGGCATTTTATGTCCTTTGACAAAATTTTCTTTCGGAAGCGTTACCGTTTGCGTCGAAGCGGATGCATTACCGATGTCGATTTTGTTGTAACTGATGCGTCGGTGCAACATGGTGGTCAGCGTTTCGGAAAAGGTTTTCCTGATAATTTCCAGATCCTTGAGCGTCAAAGCACTGTCGTTGAGTTGACCGTCGTCTTCGCGATCTTTCACAATCGATTTCACCAGTGCTTCAATCGAGGTTTCGGTCGGATTTTCCAGACTGCGACTGCTGGCTTCGACGGCATCGGACAGGAAAAGAACCGCGGCTTCTTTGGTTTGCGGTTTTGGACCGTCGTAGCGAAAAGTCGCTTCATCGACCGTTTCGTTTTCGGTCTTCAACAGGAGGGCTTTTTTATAAAAATACTGCATAAGAAATGTCCCGTGGTGTTGTTGCATCATGTCCCGTATAACGCGCGGCAAATGATAGCGTTTCGCCAAAAGCAGCCCTTCCGAGATGTGACTTTTTAAAATCATCACGCTTACGGAAGGCGGCTGATCGCGGTGCGGATTGTCGCCCTGTTGATTTTCGGTAAAATAATTCGGATTCTTCATTTTTCCGACGTCGTGATACAGCGCGCAACAACGGCAAAGAAGTGCGTTCGCGCCGATTTCGGAAGCCGCTTTTTCCGCCAATGCCGCCACCATCAGGCTGTGGTGGTACGTTCCGGGAGCGACCTCCTGCAATTTTCGCAACAGCGGATGATTGAAATCGGTTAGGCGCAGGAAGGTCATATTGGTGCTGTGGTGAAACAGTTTTTCCAACAGTGGCGTAAAGAGGAAAACAAAAAGAAACGTAAATAAACCGTTAACCGCAATCGCCGCCGTACGTTGCAATCCCGTTACGAGATCGATCGGTTGATACAAAGAACCGTGCAGAGCGATGAGTACCGCGTAGAGCAAAAATCCGCACGCAATTGCCTTGAAAACATCCTTTTTAAATTGGATGCGTCGGCATAAGACGACCAAAGCCCAACCGACCGTTAAATCGCACAAAAACAGTTCGAACGAACCGCGCAAAAGAAGCATTTTGAGACCGACCGTCAACAGCGTAATAACAGCTCCCGCAAAAGCATCGACCAAGGTCGTGATGAGAACGGCGCATAAAAACGTCGGTACTAGGAATGGAACCAACGGCGTCCAACCGAGTGATTGCCCGATTTCGGAATTATCACAAAACCACGCGATGGCTCGAATTAGTAATATCTGAAAAAAAATAACGGCGGCGGTTGTCGATTGAAGGCGTACCGACGAACGCAGACGGGTTGGAGAGAGAAATAACAGCAACATTGCGAGTGCCCAAAGAAGCGTAAAAACAGAGCCGTCTTTCAATAAAGCATGCACTCGAATTGTTTTGTAATCGGTTTGTTGCGCGACGGCATTTCGATATGCCTGCCAACGTTCGAGAACTTCCGCCGTAACGATTTGACCGAATTCGACGACCACATCCCCCGCGGCAATATGAACGGTAACGTTCGGCGTTTGTTCGACAACTTGCCGAATTTTCTCCTGCGTCCGTTCCTGGTCGCAGATGAAATTCGGCTTCAATCCGTACCGCATGATATGAATAAGCGCATTGGCGACGTCATACTGCGAAACGGTTGCAAAAATGCGGGTTCGCAACAGCCGAAGCGCGTTGCCGACGGTTAATCGCTGTTGTTGCGGATCCGATATCGGATCGAACGTTTGGAAGTAAAGCGTTCCGTAGAGCGGATCATCATCCCAAACGCCTTTTTGGAGCATTTCCTGAAGGATGAACAGACATTCATCCAAAAGGCGATTGCGTTGCAGATTTTTGAAGCGCAATAACCGTTCAACATCGCTGCGTTCGAGCTTTAAACCGAGAGCGTCGAATGCTTCGAGCAAGGCTGTTATTTTTTCATTCCTTTGCGTACCCGCCGCCTGATCGCATTCGGCGAGTGCGTTCTTCAGTTGTTCGATTTTTTGCGAAAAATTTCGAAAGTTCGACAGGTCGATTTTATACACCGGAACAACCCGCCGCCGCTGTTGCTCTTTGCGTTCTTTGGTTTTAAGGTCGCTGATATATTCGAAGTCGATCGATGAAACCAAACGAGCGCCCGACGGTTGATTGAGATGTAACGGCAGTTCAAGGGTATTGTTTTTCCAAAAGGATGCAAAAAAAAGCGCGATAAAAAACGCAACATACCCAAGCAATTTGCAAAAAAACGGCATCCGACGTTGATGCGCAACCGTCGGTTGCGTTTCGGCGGAAACGACTTCCCGCTTCTTTTTATGCCTAAAAAAAACCATCAACGTTTCTCAAACAAATTGCCGCAAACGCTTCCACATCTCTTTTAACGCCGACGGCAACACGCGCGTTTCGCCGATCACCGGCATGAAATTGGTATCCCCGATCCAGCGCGGAACAATGTGCACATGCAGGTGATTCGGAATGCCCGCACCGGCAATCGACCCCAAATTTATACCGATGTTGAAACCTTCGGGATTGAGTGCTTTCGTCAGTAAATTTTCCGCAAACGCCGTTAAATTGAAAAGATCCGCGCGTTCTTCGTCCGTCAGGTCATTCAACCGACGAACCGCGCGGTACGGAATCGCCAGCAAATGCCCGGCATTGTAAGGAAAGGAATTAAGCACCAAATAGCAAAACTTCGTGCGATGCAGAATGTAATTCTCTTCGTCATTACCCTTCGGTAAATCTTCAAAAAGCGTATCGTTGTTCTTTTTCGGTGCCTCGATGTATTCGTACCGCCAGTAGGCGCATAAGCGTTGCATAATCTTATTGTACGCGTTTGATGGGCGGTGTCGACGGGGAAAATTGGAGATTGCATGCACATTCGTTAGCTGTGGGTGTAAGGAAGAATAACTTCATGCATGTTGTTGCTCGTGTTCCGAAGAGAGTGTTCTTTTTGGTGCGACAATAAGCCTCGGAAAACTTTGCCGATTGTCACCGTTTAATGCCCTTCCTTTCCGCAAATTAACATTGAGAAACGGCAAAAAAACGCCTGCCATAAGGGAGTATGTCCGAAGCGAAGCCGTTGACGCCGCTGATGCAACAGTACCGATCGGTGCA
>Ga0256405_10007807_pt1 | contig 15765 bp, 12 predicted proteins | sample RumenRJG_02DNA_FD_189096 | JGI IMG/M metagenome (GOLD analysis project Ga0256405, IMG submission 189096) | Bovine rumen microbial communities from Lethbridge, Alberta, Canada - RJG_02 | ecosystem: Host-associated > Mammals > Digestive system > Stomach > Rumen | place: Canada: Alberta... | reverse complement strand
CTGCATAAATATACAAAAGCCGCAAACGGCTCTGTGAGTGAAATAAGAAACACAATGTTTGCCAGAATGAATAAAAACAATTAACTTTGCACCCGCAAATATCACATATTCTATTATTAAGAACAAAACTATGTCATACTTATTCTCATCAGAATCCGTTTCGGAAGGGCATCCCGACAAAGTTGCCGACCAGATAAGCGACGCACTGCTCGACCAGTTTCTTGCCTACGACGACCGTGCCCGCACGGCTATCGAGTCGTTCGTAACCACCGGACAGGTGGTCATCATGGGAGAGGTGCGCTCCGAAGCCTATATCGACCTTCAGACCATCACGAGAAAAACCATCAATAAGATAGGCTACACAAAGTCGGAATACCAGTTCGACGGCAACAGCTGCGGCATCCTTACCGCCATCCACGAACAGAGCGGCGACATCAGCTGTGGCGTTGACCGCAGCAACGAGGAAGACCAAGGTGCCGGCGACCAGGGAATGATGTTCGGCTACGCCACCAACGAGACCGAGAACTACATGCCCGTCTCTCTGGACCTGGCGCACCTCATCATGCGCACGCTGTCCGAGATAAGGAAAGAGGGAAAGGTCATGACCTACCTGCGTCCCGATGCCAAGAGCCAGGTGACGGTCGAATATTCTGACGAGGGCATACCGCAGCGCATAGACACCATCGTCGTCTCCACGCAACACGACGATTTCGACAAGAACAAGAAAGCGATGTTGAAAATCATCAAGGACGATGTCATCAACATCCTCATCCCTCGGATGAAGAAACAAATACACAGCAAGAAAGTGCTTGCACTCTTCCATGACAAAATCAAGTACCACGTCAACCCGACAGGCGTATTCGTCATCGGAGGACCACACGGAGACACCGGTCTGACCGGACGGAAAATCATCGTTGACACCTACGGCGGAAAAGGAGCACACGGCGGCGGTGCCTTCTCGGGGAAAGACTCCTCGAAGGTGGACCGCTCGGCGGCATACGCTGCCCGTCACATCGCCAAGAACATGGTGGCTGCCGGCGTAGCAGACGAAATGCTGGTGCAGGTAAGCTACGCCATCGGTGTGGCAAAACCAGTCAGCATCTACGTCAATACTTACGGGCGCTCGCATGTCAACATGACCGACGGCGAGATAGCCAAAGTCATCAGCAAAATGTTCGACCTGCGCCCAAAAGCCATTGAGCGCTCACTGAAACTCCGCCAGCCGATGTATCTCGAAACAGCTGCCTATGGACACATGGGACGCAAGAACGAAGTAATCAAGAAAAAGTTCACCAGCTTCTATCACGAGACAAAGGTCATGAGCGTAGAACTGTTCACTTGGGAGAAACTTGACTGCGTGGACCGCATCAAGAAAGAGTTTGGGCTTGACTAATCAGCAAATCAACTTATGACGAGCCACTTGCGGTCATTCCCACTCCCTCAGCAGCCCGACACCACGATTGTTGAGACGCAGCAACCGGCGGAAATCAGCATTCAGGAGCCGGAAGAACCGCAACCTGTCCCCAAACCGGCGACACCCAAACCGCATCGCGCCAAGACCGACACGACCGCGCTCCAAGACACCGCCAAGCAGCAGGCAGCCGTCGTGAGCAACAAACAAGAGCAGCCTGACACGGCAAAGGCCATCGAAAAGGACTACGGACCATGGATTACCATCAGAGACTTCTCACATCAAGGCAAACCCTACCTGTTCAACGACTCTGTCATCGGTAAGCAACGGACCGAAAACGACGCATTCGGCGTGACGGCAAAGCCCGCTCCCTACACCATCAGCGGCGACAACATCATCACGGGATTGCTCATCATCAGCTTCATCCTGGCACTCATTTCCTTCGCCAATTCGCGACGGTTCATCGCACGCCAGGCAAAAAGCTTCTTCCGAACGCCCAACGAACGGACGACACCCATGACCGAAACGACCAACGAGGTGCGCTTCCAGATATTCCTCGTCGCGCTGACCTGTCTGCTGGGCGCCATCATTTTCTTTTTCTACACGCAGGAATACGTCGCCCAAACCTTCATCCTCTCGTCCCAATACCAGCTGGTTGCCATCTATTTCGGCATCTTTGGCGCCTATTTCCTCCTGAAGTTCGGATTACACGCAGGCATCAACTGGATATTCTTCAACCACCGCCAGAATGAGCGATGGATGAAAGCGCTGCTCTTCATCAGCAGCATGGAAGGACTGCTGCTCTTCCCCGTCGCCCTGTTGCTTGTTTACTTCGACCTTTCCATGAAAACAACCGTCGTCTATACCCTTGGTGTGATAATTTTTATTAAAATCCTGTCCTTTTACAAGTGCTATGTTATCTTTTTTCGGAAAATCACCTCTTTTTTACAAATAATTTTGTACTTTTGTGCCCTCGAAATCATACCCATAGCCATACTGTATGGTTTTTTGGTATTGACAAACGATTTTTTGAGAATCAATTATTAGTATATCGATGATTAAGAAGATTTTAGTTTCACAGCCACAGCCAACAAGCGAAAAGTCGCCCTACTTCGACATCGCAAAGGATTTGGACGTAGAACTGGTTTTCCGTCCGTTCATCAAAGTTGAGGGTCTGACATCCAAGGAGTTCCGCCAGCAGCGAATCAACCTGCTGGACTACACAGCGGTAGTGTTCACCTCCCGTCATGCCATCGACAACTATTTCACGCTTGCAAAAGAGTTGCGCGTCACCATTCCCGAAGACATGAAATATTTCTGCGTGACGGAACAGATCGCACTCTACATTCAGAAATACATCCAATACAGAAAGCGCAAAGTATTCTTCGGAACAACAGGCAAAATTGCCGATCTGGTTCCGACGATGGTCAAACATAAGACAGAGAAATACCTCGTGCCACTGAGCGACGTGCACAACAACAGCGTGACAGAACTTCTTGACGCCAAAAAGTTGCAGCACAAGGAATGCATCATGTATCGCACGGTCAGCAACGACTTCACCCCGGAGGAACGGAAATCTTTCGACTACGACATGATGATATTCTTCAGTCCCACGGGTATCAAAGCCCTGATGAAAAACTTCCCGAAATTCAAGCAGGGCGACATCAAGATTGCCGCATTCGGACCGTCAACGGCGAAAGAAGTGACCGACAACGGTCTGCGGCTCGACCTTCAGGCACCCACTCCCGAACAACCGTCCATGACAGGTGCACTGAGAGCATTTCTCGAAAAAAAGAAATAAGACATGTCTGCCAAAGCTCTTACACTGACAGCGGAAGAGCGCATTTCGAGCAGAATACTGATAGAAAAGCTCTTCGACGGCGGCAACAGTCGCTCAATGACAGCATACCCCGTCAGACTCGTCTATCTTCAGACAGACAGACAACCGGGAGACGTGGCAGCAAAAATCCTTGTCAGTGCCCCGAAACGGAACCTCAGGCATGCCGTTGACCGCAACCGCGTGAAAAGACAGATGCGGGAAGCCTATCGAAAGAACAAGCACCTCATCCTGGAAAAACTCGACGCGAACTCGGGAATGGCACTCGCCTTCATCTGGCTCGAGAAACAACCGTTCCGCAGTAGCGAGGTAGAACAACGAATCATCAACCTTCTGGAAAGAGTCAGCGAGAAACTATGAACATGTTGCGATACTTATGGAGACAACTGTCAAAAGCCTTGGGATGGATACTACTGCAGCCCATACGCTTTTACCAGAAGTGCATCAGCCCGTTCACACCACCCTCCTGCCGATTCACACCCACCTGCTCGGAATATGCACGGGAAGCCATCAAGAAACACGGACCCTTCAAGGGGATGTGGCTCGCTGTCAAGAGAATACTGAGATGCAACCCATGGGGTGGCAGCGGTTACGACCCGGTGCCGTAAGTTTCCTGAACGACTCAGGGCCCCGACAACCATATTAATAATATTAACACGATGATTATTCGATGAGAAAGAATTTTGTAGAAGAACTTCGCTGGCGCGGTATGCTGGCACAAATCATGCCTGGAACGGAAGAGTTTCTCCAGAAAGAGATGGTAACGGCTTACCTCGGAACAGACCCGACCGCCGACTCACTCCACATCGGACACCTCTGCGGCATCATGATGCTCCGACACCTGCAACGCTGCGGACACAAACCCATTATCCTGGTAGGCGGAGCAACGGGTATGATTGGCGACCCTTCGGGGAAAAGCCAGGAACGCAACCTGCTTGATGCCGACACCCTCTACCACAACCAGGAAGCCATCAAGAAACAAGTTGCCAAGTTCCTCGACTTCGAAAGCAAAGAGGAAAATGCTGCCGAGATGGTCAACAACTACGACTGGATGAAGGACTTCACCTTCCTGGATTTTGCACGTGAGGTCGGGAAGCACATCACCGTCAACTATATGATGGCGAAAGACAGTGTGCAGCAACGACTCAACGGAACGGCACACGACGGACTGTCGTTCACCGAGTTTACCTACCAGCTGCTGCAAGGCTACGACTTCCTCTATCTCTACCAGCATAAGGGCTGCCGCCTGCAACTCGGTGGCAACGACCAATGGGGCAACATGACCACCGGAACGGAGCTCATCCGCCGCACACTGGGCAGCGAGACAGAGGCATACGCCCTCACCTGTCCGCTCATCACCAAAGCCGACGGAAAGAAATTCGGAAAGACCGAGACCGGCAATATCTGGCTCGACCCGAAGCGCACGTCACCTTATAAGTTCTACCAGTTCTGGCTGAACGTAAGCGACGACGACGCTGAACGCTACATCAAGATATTCACCTCACTGGAAAAAGACGTCATCGACGCACTCGTAGAGGAACACAAGACCGACCCCGGACGCCGCATGCTGCAGAAACGGCTCGCAGAGGAAGTCACCACGATGGTTCACTCGAAGGAAGACCTCGACATGGCAATTGAAGCATCGAACATCCTGTTCGGGAAGTCCACCAAAGAAAGTCTCCAGAGACTTGACGAGCAGACGTTCCTTGACATCTTCGAAGGTGTGCCGCAGTTCCAGCTGCCAAAGAGCGAACTCGGACAGCCTGCCATCGAACTCTTCGCCCGCGACGACGTGAAAGTGTTTGCCAGCAAAGGCGAAATGAGAAAACTCGTGCAAGGTGGCGGCGTCAGCCTGAACAAAGAGAAGCTCGAAGCATTCGACCGCCCCGTCACCGCCGACGACCTCATCGACGGCAAATACCTGCTCGTGCAGAGGGGCAAGAAAAACTATTATCTGGTGACGGTGAAATAAAAATTCACTGCAAAAATTTGGTAGTGGCGTGGAAAACCACTACCTTTGCACCCACTTTACGACGGTATTGTCCAATGGTGTAATGGTAGCACAACAGGTTTTGGTTCTGTTTGTGGTGGTTCGAATCCGCCTTGGACAACAACGTATCAGAAAGGAGGCTGACAGAGACAGTCTCCTTTTCTGTTTCCCGTTTTCACGAAAAAAGGGAACTCGTGTGAGTTCCCTTCCATTTTTTCAGACAAAAGTGGCTTATTTAACAGCACCTGCCAAATCAGCACCAGCCTTGAACTTAACAACCTTCTTAGCAGGGATAGTAACCTTCTGCTTTGTCAGCGGGTTGATACCCTGACGCTTCGGGCGTTTTGTAACACTGAAAGTACCAAAGCCAACCAATGCCAGCTTGTCACCTTTCTTAAGAGTTTCTTTCACTGCCTTGAGCGTAGCGTCCAAAGCTTTCTTAGAATCAGCCTTTGTCAAACCTGAGTTAGCTGCAATCTTGTCGATTAATTGAGTCTTGTTCATAACTTTAATATTAATTTAAATGAAACAATAATTTTAAAAATCTTTCGCAAATATAGGAGTTTTCGCCGATAAAACAAACAAAATACCAAAAAATTTGATGTTTTTCATAAAAAAAAGTCCTATAAACCCTTATTTTATGCCAATTCACAGATATTTTTACTACTTTTGCATGGTAAAAATAAAGTTTTATTATGCGTAGCATTCCAACAATAACAAAGAACCTGCTCATCATCAACCTGCTGGCTTTTATAGCCTCTTTGGTGTTCAACGGCAGGGGTGTTGACCTGAACAACATCCTCGGACTGCACTTTTTCCTTGCGTCCGACTTTCACATTTATCAACTATTCACTTACATGTTCATGCATGCGAACTTCGAGCATATATTCTTCAACATGTTCGCACTTTGGATGTTCGGCTGCGTGGTGGAAAGAGTATGGGGACCGAAACGGTTTCTTATATATTATATAATATGTGGTGTCGGAGCGGGACTCATGCAAGAAATCTCACAGTTTGCCCATCTATACATGATGCAAACCGATGTCAGCTTCGCAGAACTCTTCTCGCTCAGCCCCGCAGATGCGCAGATGCTCAACGCCTGGACGACGGTCGGCGCATCGGGTGCCGTCTATGCCATCCTTCTGGCTTTCGGTATGTTGTTTCCCGAAGAACGCATCTTCATCTTCCCGCTGCCCATCCCCATCAAAGCCAAATGGTTTGTCATGTTCTATGTAGTAATCGAGCTGTTCTCCGCACTGGGCACCTCCAACAGTCAGGTGGCACATTTCGCTCACCTCGGTGGTATGCTTTTCGGCTTCCTGCTCATCAGATATTGGCGTAAACATCCTTATGCCAACGAAGATTTCGGCATAGGTAACGGGCAAGCCTTCTTCGACAAGATGCGAAAGAATTGGGAACAACGGAAGAGCAGACCCGTCGAGGAGCCTAAGCGCGAGGAACCCGTAAGAGACGAAAGTCCACGGCAACAACCATACAACCAGAAGAAAAGGGAGCAGGACGAAATAGATATCATCCTCGACAAAATCAGGAAAAGTGGATATGACAGTCTGACTGACGAAGAGAAGAAGAAACTTTTCGATTGCAGCAAGAAAAACTAAGGTACTGAAAATTCATGATTGGAAAGCTGAAATCTTTTACCTTAAAAGTGATTGCCGGCATCAACATCGTTGCCGTCATCGCCATGATGATTTCCGGCTATTCCAGCCATTTCCATCCGCAAGACTATTCCACCATTTCCATCCTCGGCTTGTTGTTCCCGTTCTTTGTCATTGTCAACTTGTTTTTTTTGCTCTTCTGGGTCATCTTCAAGCTGAAAGGAATCCTGATTCCCGTGATTGGACTTCTGTTGTGTCTGCCGCCCATCCGCGACTATCTGCCCCTCAATTTCCAGCAAGCCCCTCCCGACGGAAGCCTCAAAGTCATCTCGTACAATGTATACCTGTTTGCTCCATGGGATGTCAAGAAAGACGAGCCCAACCCTATTCTCGAATACCTCCACAACAGCGATGCCGACATCATCTGCCTGCAAGAGGCAGAGACCAACGAGATGGGCAGCAACAAGCTACGTCAGGCAATGAGCATATACCCTTATCGCGACTCCACGAAAATGGAAAATGCCTCTGAGGTCATGATGCTTTTCAGCAAACACCCCATCATTGCGAAGAAACGCATCAAATACACTTCCACCGGCAATATGAGCATGGCATATCTGCTCAATATTGACAGCGACACGGTCATTGTCATCAACAACCATCTGGAGACGAACAGCATCTCAATGGAAGACCGGGAAGACTTCAATCAGATAACAAAAGGGAAGATGGACAACAAGAGCACTGTGGATAAAACAAAAATCTTGCTGAAGAAAATGGCAAAAGCAGCAAAGAAACGTGCCCCGCAGATAGAAGCCATCAGCCAATTCCTGGACGAGTATCGCGGGAAAAGCGCCATCGTCTGTGGCGACTTCAACGACACCCCCATTTCCTATACGCACCACACCATTTCCAAGCACCTTACCGACTGTTTCGTGGCAAGCGGCAATGGTCTGGGATTCACTTACATTCGGAACGGCATGCACGCCCGCATCGACTACATTTTCTGCAGTAAAGACTGGCAACCATACGGCTGCATGGTGGATAAGAGTGTGAGCATTTCCGACCACTATCCAGTGGTTTGTTGGCTGAAAAAGCGGGGGAAACCATAAAAAATCAATAATAAAACGAAAGAAATTTCTCGAAATCTGAAAAAATCATTATCTTTGCACGCTATTAATGCAAATTGATATCAATTAAAATCATATAAACAAAATGCAAAACAAAGGAATTGTAATCATTACTGCCGTCTTACTGACGCTTGCAAGTATCTTCTACCTGTCGTTCTCGGTTGCCACAAGCTATTACGACAAACAGGCAGCCAAGATTAAAGACCCCATCGCACAGCAGGACTATAAGGACTCTGTGAAGTATCTGGGCATCTATTCTTACCAGAAATGTCTGGAGACACAGGTAGGTCTTGGACTCGACCTCAAAGGCGGTATGAACGTTATCCTCGAAGTGTCCGTACCCGACTTGGTGGACAACCTGTCCGGACACAAGAAAGATCCTGCTTTCCTGAAAGCCATGAAGGAAGCGCGTGCCGAAGAGGAACAGACACAGAGTGACTTCATCTCACTTTTCATCAAAGCTTATCAGCGAAATGCGCCAGGACACAAACTGGCAGAGATTTTCGCCACACAGCAACTCTCCGAAGTGAAGACAACCAGCACCGACGCTGAAGTGGAGAAAATTCTCCGCGAGAAGGTCAGCGATGCCGTGAAAGACGCCAAGAACGTCATCACCAACCGTATCGACCAGTTCGGTGTCGTTCAGCCAAACATCCAGATGCTGGAAGGTCAGGAAGGACGCATCATGGTGGAAATGCCTGGCGTGAAAGACCCGGAGCGTATGCGCAAACTGTTGCAAGGTAGCGCCAATCTCGAATTCTGGGAGACGTTCAGTTCCAACGAGATTATTCCGTATCTCAGCCAGTTAGACCAGCGTCTGCTCGGAAACGAAGAACCTACCGAAGCGAAAGACACAACCAAGGCTGCTCAGGCAGACACCACACAGGTGAGCCTCGCGCTGAAAGACAAGAAGGCTACCGAAAAGGTGCAGCAGAGTTCTGAAGAGCAGATGGCTGAAGCCAAGAAGCGCAACCCATTGCTTGCCATGCTCCAGCCGATGGAGGGACAGCTCGCCATCGTGGGTCTGGCAAACATGCGTGACACCGCAGAAATCAATAAGATTCTGAATTCTGAACTGGCTAAGCAGATTCTGCCTACCGACTTGAAACTCTACTGGGGTGCCAAGCCGTCGGACCTCATCAAGAACAACAAACGCATTTTCGAACTCTATGCGCTGAAAGTCACCACAGGCGACGGACGCGCACCGCTGGAAGGCGACGTGGTAGAATCAGCACGCGACGAGTTCAACCAGTTTACCGGCAAGCCGAGCGTGAACATGACAATGAACGACGACGGTGCACGCCGCTGGGCACAGCTCACCCGCGTGAATGTCGGCAAAGCCATTGCCATCGTACTTGACGGCGTAGTTTACAGTGCACCGAGCGTCAAGGGAGAAATCAGTGGCGGTAGCTCTGAAATCAGCGGTAGCTTCACCATTGAAGACACGAAAGACTTGGCAAACACGCTGAAGTCTGGTCGTATGAAAGCTCCCGTACGCATCGTTCAAGAAGAGGTTGTCGGTCCGTCTCTCGGAGCACAGTCCATCCGTCAGGGTATCATGTCGTTCATCGTGGCATTTGTCCTGCTGATGATTTACATGATTATGATGTACGGATTCATCCCCGGCATGATAGCCAACAGCGCCCTGCTGATGAACCTGTTCTTCACGATGGGTATCATGGCATCGTTCCAGTCGGCACTTACCATGCCTGGTATCGCCGGTATTGTGCTCACACTGGGTATGGCAGTCGATGCGAACGTGCTTATCTATGAACGAACAAAAGAAGAACTCAAGGCAGGAAAGAACGTCAAACAGGCGCTGCAATCCGGCTATTCGAACGCATTCTCCGCTATCTTCGACTCCAACCTGACCTCTATCATTACAGGTATCATCTTGGCAGTCATCGGAACAGGTCCGGTACGCGGATTTGCCATCACGCTCATCATCGGTATCTGCTGCTCATTCTTCACCGCTGTGTTCCTCACACGTCTCGTTTATGAGAACCGCATGAAGAAAGACAAGTGGCTGAACCTCACATTCACCACACCTATCTCTCGCAACTTCCTGCAGAATATGCGAGTTGACTTCATGAGCAAATACCGCACCACCTTCACCATCTGGGCGATTGCAGCGATTGTATTCATTGGTTTCTTCGCTATTCGCGGACTCAGCAAGAGCATCGACTTCACCGGAGGTCGCAACTACGTGCTGAAGTTTGAAAAACCGGTACAGCCCGAAGATGTGAACAAGGCACTGGCAACAGAGTTCCAAGGCTACTCAGCCAATGCGCTGGCACTTGGAACCGACGGACACACCATCCGTGTTTCCACCAACTATAAGATTGAATCCAACAGCCTGACCGTTGACGACGAGGCAGAGCAGAAACTCTTCAACGCCCTCAGCAAGGCAGGACTGGTGACTCAGAAAGACTTGAAGACATTCAAGGATCCGGACGACCGCAAGGGTGGCTCTATCATCAGCAGCACGAAAGTCGGTCCGAGCATCGCACGCGACGTGACGAACAAAGCCATCATTTCGGTCATCGTGGCACTCATCGCCATCTTCCTCTACATCCTGTTGCGTTTCCGCAACGTGGCATTCTCCGTAGGTTCGCTGGTGGCACTGGCGCTCGATACGCTCATCGTAGTAGGCTTCTACTCGGCATTGTGGGGTGTCGTTCCCTTCTCGCTCGAGATAGACCAGACATTCATCGGTGCCATCCTGACCGTAATCGGTTACTCGATTAACGACAAGGTGGTGGTATTCGACCGTATCCGCGAGAATCTCGGTCTCTTCAAGAAGCGTGACAAGCGCACACTGTTCAATGACTCGTTGAACCAGACGCTTGCACGTACAGTCAACACCTCACTCTCTACGTTGATTGTGTTGCTCTGTATCTTCTTCCTTGGTGGCGACAGCATCCGCAGCTTCTCGTTCGCCATGATTCTGGGCGTTGTCTTCGGTACGTTGTCATCCATCTTCATCGCTGCACCGGTGGCTTACCTGACACTGGGACGCAAGACCATCGAAGAAGATGAGAAGAAACTTGCCAAAGCATAATACACATTATTATATATAATATAGCAACCGACCGCATCATGAAATTCATGGTGCGGTCGGTTGTTTTTTTACCCTAAGTTTCACTTGGAATCTCATTGCCCCACCCGATTGGCTGAGGACAACGCGGTCAATCACCTGCCAATATTTTCCTCCACCTTTTCGTAGAACTCATGCAAGATGCTGAGCATTTCCTCTGGCAGATAACTGTATGCCTGATTGATAATTTCTCCCGGAATCTCGTAATAAGCCTCTGCCAATGCTCCGGTGATATCGGTCTTCGTGTCCGCATCGCCACCAGCCATCACCGACAAGCGGATAGCGTCTTCAAAATTCACCGACTCCACAAAACAGCGGATAGCCATGGGCACCGTTTCCTGACACAGGGCATCAAAATGACCGGTGGCACCGATGCGATAGACGTCGTTCAACGAGAGGATTTCGTAGTCGAAACGTTTCTCCACATGCCGAATCAGCGACTCTTTGGAGAGTTGGCAGGTGCGCAACCTGAAGATGGAAGCCGCAACACACTGTGCTCCCTTTATGCCCTCCGGATGGTTATGGGTCATCTCAGCACTTTTCTTTGCTTCCTCCAACACTTCCTCGAAATCGTCGAACAGCCATCCCACGCTACTCACGCGCATGGCAGAACCATTGCCACAACTGTTGTAAGGTGCCGGATTGCTGCTTTGCAGCCAAGCCCAGAACCCTCCTCCATAGCCTACATCCGGATAGCGCCCACACCAGTCGCGCAGGCTCTCCTGATAGTCGCGCCCGTGCAAGATGGCATCGGCAATGGCGATGGTACACACCGTGTCGTCCGTAAAGAAACATTCTGGCGTGAACAAATCGAATGCTCCCTGTGGCGGTCTGCTAAACTCAAACCGAGAACCGACAATATCTCCAATGATTGCTCCCAACATAACACTAAAATGAATGATAAAAAGAACTTACCCCCTACTATAATCAATGCGGTCTCACGGGGAATCGAACCCCGATCTAATCTTTAGGAGAGACTTGTTCTATCCATTGAACTATGAGACCTTACGAAAAAGTCCACCACCTTTCAGTGCGACAAAGTTACGAAAAATCGAGAGGAAAATGAAATAAATCCATTTATTTCTTTTCCCGAGACGCAGTAACTTCATGAATTCTTTTCATAAAGTTACGAAAAGTCGAAAGGAAAATGAAATAAATCCATTTATTTCTTATGCCGAAACATAGAAATACACTTGAGTTATTAAAAAACAGCGAGGGGACAATCCTAAAAATGTATAAACTTACAGAAAGATGCATAAAAAACGAGGATGAAAACAGCGTAGTGCATCCATTCCCGGCAACAACAAAAACCAATCTCCCCTTCTTCGGAAACCAATGAGGAGAGGCAAGAAAACCGCTTTTGTAAACTCTTGTAAATCAAGACGTTAAAAAGGCGTTTCCAAAAGTGCCACTTTTAGCTTGCAAAAGTGGCACTTTTAGGAGCTGAAAGGGGAACTTTTGGAGTGCAAAAGTGGCACTTTTGGAAAACGATAGTTTGCTAAAAAAATATAAGGTGTGAAATTTGTCAATTATTTATCGTATCTTTGCCAAAAATAAACTGCATTTTTTAATCATTCAAATGCGTTTGTTTGTATAAATATACACAACCACCACGGGATGGAACAACTGAGCGACATCAAACTGTTGGCATTCGATGCCGATGACACACTTTGGGATTGCCAATGCTTCTTTGACGAGGTGAGCGAGCGCTACTGCGACCTGCTGGCTCACTATGGCGAGCGCGGGGAGATTGGCGATGCACTCTTCAGCGTGGAGATGGGCAACATGGAGGAACTGGGCTATGGCTCGAAGGCATTCGTCATCTCACTCGTTGAAAACGCGCTGCGTGTCAGCAACTACCGCATCAGCGCCCGCGAGACGGAGGAAATCATCGCCTTGGGACGCTCGCTCCTGCGGATGACAGCCCAACCGCTGCCGCATGTGGCTGAGACGCTGCGGGAGATAAGGGGAAAGGGACGCTACACGATGGTGGTCTTCACGAAGGGCGACCAATTGGAGCAGGAGCAGAAGTTCCTCCGCTCGGGACTTGCCGACATGTTCGACGACCTCATCATCGTGTCGGACAAGACACCGCAAGCCTACGGACGGCTTTGCAAACTGTTCGGTGCGAAGCCCGCAGAGACCGTCATGATAGGCAATTCTATCAAGAGCGACATCCGTCCGGCAATACAAGCCGGCTGCCACGCCATCCACATTCCCCATGCCATTACCTGGCAACACGAGCATGCCGAGCCCATCGAGCATGAGCGGCTCACAGCCATCACCCGGTTCGACGAGCTCTGCCGGCTGCTGTGACGCGAGGAAAAGATAACCGTAAAACGAAATAACATCACTCTACATTAAATAAAAAAAGATATGGCTAAACACAAAAAAGGAGGCAAACGCCCCAACAAACGACAACTGACCGACGCACTGGCAGGCTTCTTCCAGTCGCAACCCAACGAGGTCTTCTCTACGAAACAAATCTTCCGCGCCCTCAACATAGACACCCACCCGCAGCGCATGATGGCAATCAGCATCATGGACGACATGGCGTGGGACGACTTCCTCAGCAAAAAGGGCAACAGTTCCTACCGCCTGAACATGAAAGGACAGGTGCAGGAGGGCATCTTCCGCCGGAAGGCGAACGGCAAGAACTCGTTCATCCCCGACGGACAGGACAAGCCCATCTTCGTGTCCGAACGCAACTCGCAGTTCGCCTTCGACGGTGACCGTGTGCGCGTGGCACTCATGGCGCGCCGCCGCAACCACATCAAGGAGGCGATGGTGACCGACATTCTCGAGAGAGCGCGCGACCAGTTCGTAGGCACGCTGCAGGTGGAGCAGGACTTCGCCTTCCTCGTGACCGAGAGCAACGTGTTTACGCACGACATTATGATTCCCAAGAAGAAACTCAAAGGCGGAAAAACCGGCGAGAAAGCCGTCGTACGCATCACGCAATGGCCCTCGAAAGAGTCGAAGAACATCGTTGGAGAGGTCGTTGACATACTCGGAAAGAGCGGTGAGAACAACACCGAGATGCACGCCATCCTCGCACAATACAACCTCCCCTACAAATATCCGAAAGAGGTGGAAGAGGCTGCCAACCACATCAAGGCAGACATCACCCCGCAGGATATTGCCGAGCGGGAGGATTTCCGCGATGTCACCACCTTCACCATCGACCCGAAGGATGCGAAAGACTTTGACGATGCACTCTCGTTCCGCGCCATTCCCGACAGCAACCTCTATGAGGTGGGCGTCCACATAGCCGACGTTTCGCACTATGTGAAGGAGAACGACATCATCGACCGGGAGGCACAAAAGCGTGCCACGAGCGTCTATCTCGTTGACCGCACCATCCCGATGCTGCCCGAACGGCTGTGCAACTTCATCTGTTCGCTACGACCCGACGAGGAGAAACTCTGCTACAGCGTCATCTTCGAGATGGATGAGGAAGCCAACATCAAGAAATGGCACCTCGCACACACCATCATCAAGAGCAACCGACGATTCGCCTACGAAGAGGCACAGGCAATTCTCGAACAGAACGGCGTCATCGACGGCACGGGCGAACCCGCTCCCCTGCCCACGAAAAAGCACCCCTATACGGGCGAATTTGCCGAAGAACTCTGCATGCTCGACCGCTTCGCGAAGCAGCTCCGCAAACGCAGATTCGAGAACGGTGCCGTCAACTTCGACTCGGAAGAGCTCCACTTCGACGTGGATGAGAAGGGAAAACCCATCCGCTGCTACTTCAAGAAATCGAAAGACGCCAACAAACTCATCGAAGAGTTCATGCTCCTTGCCAACCGCACAGTAGCAGAGAGCATCGGAAAAGTGCGCAAGGGTGTCAAAGCAAAGACACTGCCCTACCGCATACACGACCAACCAGACCCGACGAAGCTCGAGAACCTGCGCGAATTTATCGCACCGTTCGGCTACCGACTCAAGACGGCAGGCACGCGCGGAGCCGTCTCCAGAAGCCTGAACGCACTGATGGATGCCTGCCAGGGACGCAACGAGCAGAAACTTATCGAGACCGTTGCCCTGCGCGCCATGATGAAAGCGAAATATTCCACTCACAACATCGGACACTACGGACTGGCATTCGACTACTACACACACTTCACATCGCCCATCCGTCGCTATCCCGACACCATGGTGCACCGGCTGCTCACCCACTACCAGAACGGCGGGAAGTCTGCCAATCAGAAGTATTACGAAGACCAGTGCATGCACTCCAGCGACATGGAACAACTGGCAGCCAACGCCGAGCGCGACTCCATCAAATACAAGATGGTGGAGTTCATGGGCGACAAGATTGGAGAAGAGTTCGACGCACACATCAGTGGCATACAGTCATACGGCATCTACTGCGAGATTGACGAGAACCACTGCGAAGGCATGGTAGCCATGCGCGAACTCGACGACGACTACTACGACTTCGACGAGAAGAACTATTGCCTCATCGGGCGGCGCCATCACCACAAGTATCAGCTGGGCGACCCCATCCGCATCCGTGTGGAACGTGCCAACTTAGAGAAGCGGCAACTCGACTTCTCCCTCGTGGAATAATACACAAAATCAAGTGCGCCGCAAGTCGAGAGTGACTTGCGGCGCACTTTGTTATTATTGTCTATTATCTACTTCCAATACGTTTACTGAAACTTACCCGACCAGTTCGACG
>Ga0256405_10007806_pt1 | contig 15766 bp, 13 predicted proteins | sample RumenRJG_02DNA_FD_189096 | JGI IMG/M metagenome (GOLD analysis project Ga0256405, IMG submission 189096) | Bovine rumen microbial communities from Lethbridge, Alberta, Canada - RJG_02 | ecosystem: Host-associated > Mammals > Digestive system > Stomach > Rumen | place: Canada: Alberta... | reverse complement strand
CGGAAAGCGCCTGACCTTATGGGAAGATGTATTCGAAGACAGACCGCTGCGCATGAACCTGTTGTTTTATGCAGGACAGCGCAAGGAAGGTTGCCTCTCTTTAGCCTTAACATGGGACGACGAAGATTTATACCAGATCATGTTCTGGTTCGGCCCCGACATGGAAAAAACAGGCGACGCCATCTGGATCGGCGCCATGCAGGGGACGCCTAACGGAAGCGATGTCATAAAACGACTGACCAAAGCGTTCTTTGGTTACCGTCCCAAGAATTTAATCTTTTATGGTATTCGTAATCTGGCCCGTTGTTTACGACTGCAAAGAATTTACGCAGTAACAAACGAGGGATATTACGCCATGAACCATGTACGCAGTGACAGAAAGCTAAAAACAGATTTTGCCGCTTTCTGGCAGGAATGCGAAGGGATCGAGTGCGCCGGGGATCCACGCTTCTATGCGATCCCAGTAGAGGAACACCGTAAGGACATGAGCGAATTAAAGCCCTCGAAGCGGGCACAGCACCGTCGGCGTTTTGAAAAGATGGATCAGATCGATGCCGCGTTTGATGAGAGTAGTGCCAAGCATCTGATTAAAACGGCATTCGAAGATTAAGAAAGAATATTAAACCACAAATACAGGGGAGTTTTTATAAGTATGTACAGTGAAGATAAAGTCGTTGCCGGTGCCCAGAAAGTCATGTTGGATATGTTGTTAACAATTCATAAAATCTGTGAAGAAAATCATCTCTCATACTTTTTAGACGCAGGTACTTTGTTAGGCGCTATTCGTCACCATGGTTTTATCCCCTGGGACGATGATCTTGACATAGGAATGCCACGAAAGGATTACGAAAAATTTTTAAAAATCGCCCCAAAATATTTACCTGAAGATTTGTTTTTACAGAATACATTAATTGAACCCGCTTTTAAACTTCCTATTACCATAATTCGTAAAAACAAAACACTGCTGATTGAAACAGGTGAATCAGGAAACGAAAAATACCACCATGGTATTTTTATTGACATTTTTCCGTTTGACCATTATCAGCACGAGTGGTTTTTGAAATGGATGCAGTGGTATTTCCACATACGCGATAAAAAGAAAAAATATAAAAAAGGAACACTAAAACGAACATTGGTAACCTTTTATACCAATTCCATTATACGATTGCAGGGTTTCAGATTTATATGGGCGAAATGCTGCTGGCTATGTCTATCCTGATCCTGTTCGGTTACCTGAACATCATAGGCGTGAAAAAAGCAGGGTTCGTACAGACGGTTCTGTCTTCCCTGCTGGTAATTAGTGTATTTACGTTGTGTATTGCCGGGCTGGTCAGTGCCAAAGCCAACGGTATTAATATGGAACCGGTATGGGGCTTTGATAAAAGTACCGCTATGGCAGCTAAAGCCACTACAGCGGAAATCAGCCGCTATGCCCATATCGGCACAAGCGGTATCCTCAGTGCTATCCTTGCAACATTCGCCATCGCACCATGGGCCTATGTGGGCTTCGATGCCATCCCCCAGGCTGCCGAAGAATTCAATTTCAGTTTTAAAAAAGTAAGTCTGATCATGATCGTTGCTATTGTTTTCGGCTGCTTTGTTTACACCAGCAATAACACGGTTGCAGCGGCGGCTCTCACAAATTGGCCGGACCGCGTGATGGCAGGTGAATGGGTACTGTTAATCGCCGCTGAGGAGTTATTAGGTGCTTTCGGGAAAGTCCTTATAGGCGTAGGAGTCAGTTGCGCTGTCCTGTCCGGTATCATGGGTTTTTACCTGGCCTCCAGCCGGTTAATGTATTCCATGGCCTGTGAAGGTTATCTTCCCAAATGGTTCGGCGTTATAGATGAGACCTATAAAACCCCGAAAAATGCCATACTCTTTTGCATCCTTATCAGCTTGTCCGGCCCCATCCTGGGACGGGAAGCACTGGGGTGGTTCGTAGACATGAGTGCAATCGGTGCCTCGATTGGTTACTTCTTCACCTGCGCCAGCACCCTTATAACAACAAAAAAATACGGTGACGGAACTGCTTTTCTGAAAACAATGGCTTCGATTGGATTAGTATTCAGTATTGCTTTCATGATTTTACAGCTTATTCCCATACCAGGCCTTTCCGGCGTACACTTTGGGAAGGAAAGCTACCTGATGCTGATTGTCTGGATTGCATTGGGTATTATATTTTATATAAATGAACGGAAATTTTTTACAGAAAAAACGTCGCAATAACCAATTCATTATTGCGACGTTCTGATTTATTCTTCCAAACGCGGTGTAAACAACCCATGAAACCGATTCTCTTTCATTTCCTTTTTATAATCTTCGAGATAAGACCGGTAATCATACATAGGCCTATACCCCAGTTCGCTACAAGTCTTTGTTATATCTTGAACAAAGTCTCTACCATTTGGCAAGTCTGGTCTATATACTACCTCAGACTTGTGCCCTCCTTCTCCAAAAACTTCAATTGCAATTTTTATCTGGTCATTTAATGACACAGGCATACCATTGCCAAGATTATAAATACCACCATTTGCAGTTTCAGATATAATCATTTTTTCGACAATTTGTGCAAAATCTTTAACATATACTATATCAGTTTTTACCGATGGGTCACCCCAAATTTCAATAGTTTCCCCTTTCATTGCTTTTTGATAAATTTGAATATAGCCGGGAATAATACGTTTTCCAAGTTTATACATGTATGGGCTTTCAGTATAGCAATACACTGTTGAACAGCGAATAGCAAAGGGAGTAATATTATATTGAAGTCTATAAGTTTCAAGCATTTCAAGAACGGTTCTTCTTGAAATTATATACATTGCATAATTTGTTCCATGATCAAAATTTGCCGGAAGATCGGCATCAATGCAAGCTCCTGGTTTCCAATAGCCACTTAAATCTGCTTCTGTCGTTGTAATAATTATTTTTTTGCATTTAACTTTTCTACAATATTCTAATACATTTAATGAACCACGTATATTGATATCAATATACGGATAGGGATCATATCCTTTCATTGCTGCCGGCATAATACCAGCAAGGTTTATAACCGCATATACATCATTAAGCGGGAGCTTTTTGAAATCCTCTTCCTGACAAATATCTAATTGAACATATTCAATGCCTTTGTCGCGATAAAAAGATGTGTCTCGCCTACCACTTGCTATTAATCGATATTTTTTTAAGTCCAAATGCTGCAATAAATAATCAAATGTATAAGCGCCTACATGCCCGTTTGCACCAATTACAATAATATTTTTCATACATTATCCTCCAAACTCTTGTATTTTTATGACTTTATAATATAGTAACCATGACGTGTACTACTATCAAGAATTTCTCTCTCAAAATTTTTATCAATTACCGCGACTCGAACAATCTTTTTTGGAAAAGATGTCTGCAAAAGGTGCAATTCGTCCAAATCCGCCTGATTCATGATAAATTTTACTCTTACAAAAGATGGTTCAGTTAATATACTGAAATCCGGCTCATTTCCACAAGCAACATCAATCACCATACGGATATAATCCATTCCTGTTGAAATAGGAGTTAAATCAGTTCCTATGCAGTCACCGCCCATTCTTGCACCAATTTCTATAATACCAATATCTCCATTATCTAAAATCTTGAACTCTGCATGAGCCGCACTATTTTCAATATGCAACACTTCTAAAGCTTTAATAATAACAGAAGTAATTTTTTTCTTTTCTTGCTCAGTTAGAGAAGCCGGTTGACAATGTCCCGTTTCGATATAATGAGGGGATTCCGTTGTTTTCTTTTCTGTAATTGCCAGTATTCTTCTTTTTCCGTTATAACAGATACATTCTGCACTGTACTCCGGCCCATCCATGAATCCCTCAACAATCGCACATTTGTCAAAAGACTCTTTCACTGCATATGCAACGGCATGTTTTAAATCTTCTTTTCGATTTACTCGGCTAACGCCTTTACTGCTCCATCTATCAGTGGGCTTAACAATTACAGGATATTTCAGTTCCTCAATCAATTCTTCTGAATAATTTTCCCCTAGTTGTACAAAAGGAGGCGTAAACAACCCTGCGTCTTTAAATGCACAACGCATTTGATATTTATTGCGCGCAATAACTTCTGTTATTTCTGGATTACAAGGCAAGCCTAATTTACGCGCAACATAACTTACAACAGGTGCCGCAAAATCAGATGTTATTGAACAAACGCCGACCACTCCAATTTCGCGACATTTTTGCAATATCTCATCTTTATGATCAATACTTATCGGATAAAAAAAATCGGCTATGCTTTCTCCAGGATCACCGCATTGCCATGCAAAAACATGTGTTTCGTAACCCAATGACTTTGATTTTTCTATAAGCATGGCAATAGACGCATTAGCACCAATAATAGCCAGTTTTTTATTGCCCATTAAAATGCCCCTCCACACCAGCTAGAAGATTAAATAAATCAAACATATTCGTTAACCTTCTGAATAATTAATTCCACTTCCTCATCTGTCAGCCACATATGTAATGGCATGGTAATCAAATGCTGACTAATTTCACGGGCCTTAGGTGCCTGACCTTCACCAAAAGCAAAAATACTATATTCCGTGTTGTCACGATAGTGCACACCACAATTAATGCCAATTGCGGAAAGTTTGTTCAGTAAAGCTTCTCGATCCGGTACAACTAGTTCATATAGATGAAAAGAACATTCATCCGCATGTGGTGCCGGAATGATTTTGATTTTCGGATTATCTTTAAATCCTTCATTATACATTTTAACGATTTTACGACGTCGTTCATTCTCTTCATCAAGATAAGGAAGTTGAGTAAGAGCAATGGATGCCATAATTGCATTGCCATTATATTTATAACCAACATAATCTACATCATATTTCCATGCATAGGTACCTTTATTGGAACGGGCATAGGTATCCTTGTTGATGCCACACCAAGCTAGCATCTTATTCAGTTCTGCCGCTTTATCGTCCGCCCAACAAATCATACCGCTGTCTCCCGTTGCCAAGTTCTTCACTGCCTGATAAGAATATACGGTTACATCTATGCCGTCCCATGTTCCGGGGCATACCCCGTTTACTTTGGTTCCAGACATATGCGCTGCATCTAAGATTAGTTTCAGATTATATTTTTTGCAAATCGTAATTATTTTATCCAACTGGCCAACGCGTCCGCCATACCCAACAAAAATAACTGCCTTTGTTCTTTTGGTAATTTTCTTTTCCATATCTTCCGGGTCCATACAGAGATATTCGTCAACGTCTGCAAAGACTGGCTTCAGGTTTTCATACACAATAGCCAGATTGGTAGAAACAAAGGTAATAGGGGTTGAGATAATCTCATCCCCATCCAGCCAACCATTCTGCATCTTTAAAATTTTAACAGCCAAATGCAGACCTACTGTGTTGGAGTTAAGGTAATATGCATGTTTGTGTCCCGTATATTTTTTCCAGGCTTCTTCAAACTCAACCGTCTTAAATCCCATACCGGTCCAACCTTTTTCCAGGCACTCCCGTATTCCATCCAGGCATTCATCTACATGAAACTTAGGTTTTAATACTTGTATCATTTTAGCTACTCTCCTTTTTCCTATCTTTTCATTTACTTATTCTCATACATTTTTTCATAGTAACTCTGATAATTTCCAGCTATAATAGGCTGCCACCAGCTCTCATTATCCAAATACCACTTAACAGTTTTTCTGATACCCTCTGAAAAATTAGTTTCTGGAAGCCAGCCAAGCTCGTGGTAAATTTTGTTGGGATTAATAGCATATCTAAGATCATGACCTTTACGATCAGTTACATATTTAATCAAGCTTTCCGGCTTATTTAACTCTTTACAAATCATTTTTACAATATCTATATTCCTCATTTCATTATGTCCGCCGACATTATATACCTCACCTTCTCTTCCCCTATGAATTATCAGGTCAACGGCCCTACAGTGGTCCTTGACATACAACCAATCACGCACATTGATTCCTTTTCCGTAAACTGGAAGGGGTTTATCATTTAACGCATTGATAATCATCAGGGGAATCAATTTTTCCGGAAAATGATAGGGGCCATAATTATTTGAACAGCGGGAAATTGTAACCGGTAGGCCAAAGGTTCGATAATACGCCATCACCAAAAGATCTGCACCGGCTTTCGAAGAAGAATAAGGACTAGATGTATGAATAGGTGTTTCTTCAGTAAAAAATAGATCTGGTCGATCAATAGGAAGATCACCATATACCTCGTCCGTACTTACCTGATGAAACCGTTCAATTCCAAATTTCCGGCAAGCATCCATTAATACACTCGTCCCAATAATATTAGTTTTTAGGAATATTTCCGGATTCTCTATAGATCGGTCCACATGACTTTCTGCAGCAAAGTTGACCACTATATCCGGTTTCTTTTCAGCAAACAACTTATATACACCTGGTCGATCGCAGATATCCAGTTTTTTAAAGCAAAAGTTATCTTGCTTTAAAATTGGAGCCAGCGTAGATAAATTGCCTGCATAAGTCAGCTTATCTAAACAGATGATTTGATAATCAGGATGTATATCCATCATATAATAAATAAAATTTGATCCGATAAACCCTGCACCACCAGTTACAACAATGGTTTTAGACATTCCCCTTAGTCTCCCTGAATTTTTTTTACGTAAACGAATAAATAACTACTTAAAATTAAAACTCCATCCTACATTCTGCAAGCAAGGGATTCTTTTTATCCTTTTCACTAAGAATGATTTTTCCAACCTTTGGCCATTCAATCGCAATGTCAGGATCATTCCATAAAATTCCACCTTCATCTTCCGGATGATATAAATTGTCACATTTATAAGCAAACACAGCATAATCAGAGACCACAACAAATCCATGTGCAAAACCACGAGGAATCATAAATTGCTTTTTGTTTTCGCCTGAAAGCAATACTCCAATCCATCGCCCATATGTTTCAGAATCTTTCCTTAAATCTACAGCGACATCAAACACCTCACCCAAAAGAACGCGTACCAGTTTTGCCTGGGGATGCTTTTTTTGAAAATGAAGCCCTCGCAGCACTCCTTTGTGCGAAGAAGACTGATTATCCTGTACAAAATCGTAGCAAAGTCCCGCTTCTATAAAATCAGACTTCTTATAGGTTTCTAAAAAATATCCTCTATTATCACCAAAAACTTTAGGGTCAATAATAAATAAATCTTTAATTTTCGTTTCTGTGAATCTAAAGTTTCCCATTATAAAACCTCTCAGTATTAATAGATAAGCTTTCCATCAGCAACATTTTTTAAATGTATCCCGTAAGGGCTTTTCCCATATTTTATGACAGATTCCATTAATACATTTTTATTTATCCAGCCATTACGAAATGCAATTTCTTCCGGTGCCGATATTTTCACACCCTGTCTTTTTTCAATCATACGGACAAAATCGGCTGCTTCAATAAGACTATCCATAGTTCCAGTATCCAACCATGCATATCCTCGTCCTAAAATAATTCCGCGTAACAAACTATCTTTCAAATACAGTTCATTGAGAGAAGTAATCTCTAATTCTCCACGTTCAGACGGCTTTACCAATTTAGCTTTTTCTGCAACCCCTTTAGGGTAAAAATACAATCCTGTAATACAGTAATTTGATTTAGGTCTTTTTGGTTTTTCCTCTACAGATAGCACATTCCCTACATCATCAAATTCAATAATACCAAACCGTTCTGGATCATTGACATAATACCCAAAAACTGTAGCCATACCATTTTCAACATTCTTAACAGCAGTTGCCAACTTTTCTTTAAGTCCTCCGCCATAAAAAATATTGTCACCTAAAATCATGGCACAGCTATCTTTTCCAATAAATTCTTTTCCAAGCAAAAATGCTTGTGCAAGCCCATCTGGCGAAGGTTGCACTTTATAACTTAAAGAAAGGCCAAACTGGCTTCCATTTCCTAAAAGCAGTTTAAAACGAGGCGTATCATCTGGTGTTGAGATAATGAGAATATCCCTGATACCTGCAAGCATAAGAGTAGACAACGGATAGTAAATCATAGGTTTATCATATACCGGGAGTAATTGTTTAGAAGTTACCATAGTAATCGGATACAGACGTGACCCAGCGCCACCTGCAAGAATGATTCCCTTCAAAATTAATCCACCCCTTAACTATTTTGGATAAGCTTTCTGTATCACATTGATTTAAAATTTGTTTTGTCAAAAATAAATTTAATAAGGCCGGGATGCAGACACTAAAATCAAAATATGTATATTATCTTGAGTTTCCAGCATTAAATACCTGAAGCCAGTGCTCAAAGCTATAAGATTTTATAAATTTGGGATCCCATCCAGAGAACTCATTATCTTGAATGAAATCCGATAATTTCCGTGATTCATGGTTAAGAATATAAATGTTTTTGGGAGAATAAAAATCATACTGCATAATCGCAAGATTATCTGTAATCAATTTTTTGTTAAAAAACATGGCTTCGACAGTTCGAAGCGTTACACCGGTCTGGCCAGGTTGCATAATTTCCAAAATACACTTTGTCACTTTATTATATTCAAGCACGCTCTCATAAGTTAAATTACTTTTTTGAACAAAAGCTTTTTCCTGCGAAGTATATTTTATTTTTTTCCCAAATACATCTCTTCGTTCCCCTTTTACATAAAAGAAAGGTTTTAAACCTTCTTGTCGTATTTCCGTTTCTAGTTTCATCAAAACCTGTAGTCGTCTTTTGTCTTTTCCAACAAAAAATACATCAGAAGCATAGTTAGGATTTGTTTTAGTTTCTAAAACTGGATTATAGAAGAAAAAGTTATGATTATATTTAAGGCCATATTTTTTACAATCATCCAAATCAAAAGACCATATTTCGCACTTTCTTCTTGCTTCATCCGATAAATAATAATTATTAAACCAAGGGTTAGCATAAAAAACAATCAATCGAGTTTCAGGAGCTTCTTTTTCAATAAATTCGGCCACATCTGAACCTAAAAAAGAATCATATAAAATAACCGTATTATATTCCTTAATACGCATTTTCCAATCTGCATACCAAAAAGATTTATCACCATTCAAATGATAGTGAAGTGACCTCAACTTTTTTTGTAGTTTTGTTACAGGTCGATATATTCGATCTACGGTAACGAGTCCTGTTAACATCATCTGCCTGGATGTCCAGTCAGTAGAATCAGCAGTTAAAACCAACGTTTTCCCTAACACAATTACTGTAGTCCTCCTTATTTCAGCAGCCAAATTTATTATTCTGAAATCACCTATATAAAAACAAAAAATAATCGAAGTTATAAATCTATTTTTTCAAGATTTTCAAAATCAACTTAATTAATCCATCCTGCCCATACTTTTTGTTTGCACCAATCAACCCCTGGCGATATGCTTCTACCTGATTTTCAAAACCATTGATAAATCCTTCTAACTGCCTTGAAAAACTATCCTCACTGTCCAACCGTACAGCCTGCCCGATTTTGAACTCCTGTAATATTTCCGGATTCATTTCCGGAGACTGCAGTACAGGCTTAAAATATCCTATAGCTGTAAAGAGCATGGCACTGGGCTGGTAACGGTAACGTTCCGCTCCGTAAGGCATTAAAATAATATCGCAATCCATCAGGGCTTTCTGCCATTCAATCCCTAGCAGGTTTTTATGCCAGAAGAAAATATTTTTATGCTGTGAGTATTTCTCAGACAGTCGTTCAAAATCATCACTGTCCTCTTGTGTAACGGTTGCTCCCTGTACCGTAAAATGAACCTTACGCGTAAATTTAGCTTTCACAAAAGCATCCAGTAAAAATTCCAAATTTTTTTCTTTCCGGTACTGCCCAAAAAATCCCAATCGTAATGGGTCATGAAATTTAAAATCAGGTATAACCTTTAAATCCAATGGACGATAAACAGGGGCCATAATGACATGAAAATTAGAGCAATCGACTAGTTCTGGGAAATCTGTCTGAAGCCCCAGCGCTCCTAAATGTATATTAGTATAGGCCTTCAGGCTTTTCACACCATCCACAAAGCGTGACCTGTCCCCCGGCATAATACCGTGGAACATAAAGAGAACAGGTACCGGGCTGTTTTTAATACTGCTGCTACGGATCGAACGCATCACCCGCCAGCTGTTGGTAGGAACAATAATCGCATCACATAAGCCCTGACTTGCTTTTTTACAGGCATCGTCAAGCCATGCAATACGTCTCTTTTCACGCAGTACTGATAAATATATCTTCTTCAGTCTCCCTGCGCCTGCATAACTGACAGCTTCGCCCCCTGCCAAATAGGTTACCGGAACATGATAATCAAGTTTAAACGGATATTTTTCAGGGACAAAAAACACCGGCTCGTGTCCCTGTTTTTTTAGCTCTTCCACCAGGATACGATCAAATTCTACTTCATGCCCTGCCGGCATGACGATTGTTTCCAGAATAGCGATACGCATTTTTGTCTCCAATCAGGTAATAATCTATAAGAAAATAAAATATTTTATTTTCTTTGCAATTCATACAGTTTCAAATACTTCAGCAACGTATAAAAAAAATGGGTAATGCTCAGGCATACGCCCATCCAGCCATCCATGAATCCACGGCGGACGATTAACATTTTAAATACGCCGCCCACACTGTGAAGCAACGCACCCGGTAATGTGGTGCGTTTTCCTTTTTTGTAGGCGTCTTCGGCCCAGATAGTAGTGTAACGGCAGAGTTTTTCTTCCCATTCTTGCCAGTTCTTATAGGTAAAATGTTCGATGTGCCCAGGCATTTTTTCCATAGGCAGACTGCATTCCGGTCGTTCGTGCACTTTACCCTCCCATTTGACGCTTTTCCTAGGAAATAAACGGGGCACCCAGTCGGGGAACAGCACGCCATAATTGAATTTTTTTCCAAATGCCACAGATTTACGCTGAATACTGTACTGTTTCAACTTTCCTTCTGATACAGGATTATGACTTCCGATATCGTTTATATTGACAATTGGCAAACTTTCCGTCGCAACTTTTTTTATTGCCTTCACCAGTTCACAGTTCAGATGCTCGTCTGCATCCAGATACAACACCCACTCGGCCTCTGTCTGCGACAATGCAAAATTACGTTGGGCCGAAAAGTCATTATCCCAGGCACGATAAACCACACGGGCCCCGCTGTTTTTCGCCAGCTCCACCGTCCGATCCGTACTGCCGGAATCCACTACCAACACTTCATCAGCACACTGCAACGCATTCTTTACGGTTGCTTCTATATTATTTTCTTCGTTTTTAGTCAGAATAATCGCACTTAAGGAAGCCATTCCTTGCTCCTGCATTTATTTCAAAAAATAATTTTTCGAATTTATTATATCATTGTCATTTTACTATCTCAATCCTGTTTTCCGAATCGTCATCCGCCAGGGACCGGGTCCCCAAATCCGTTTTCAATGTTTCCCTAGTATATTGGTACAGGGGACTGGTAAGGCTGTTCTTTTCATCTATCTGGTCCGACTTCACGCCTAAAATACCGCTTACAGTTTCATACATCAAATCGTTAGTAAAGTATGTATCCAGGTGCGAACGAAGAACAGATACTGTTTCTGGGTACAGCGTCTGGTATTCGTCCGAAAGATAACAAATTAGCGGAATCCGCAAATTGATAAACGGAACATTATCCGCTGTGCGTTTGCGGTACGGATTAGCACCGTGATCAGAGAACATGATCATGGCCTGCAGATTCAGCTTTGCCTTAGCATAGACAAATATCTGTTGCAATACATAATCATTATAAGCCATAGCATCTTCATAATTGGGTATCAAGTCGAACACCCCGGGCTGGCCAAATTTTGTGAATTCCGGAGGGAAACGATTTTTCGTCAGTTCATGACAGCCCATTACGTGCAGCACGATAAAATTATTCTCATTTGGATTAACCTGCTCAAGGCATTGTAACAGCGCGTCATCATACCACACTTTTCCTTTATTTTTCGGATCGTCCTCCATCAGATAATATACATCTGCCGTACGTGCAACCAAAGTGATCGGAGTTGTATTCTGATTACTGAACCAGTAGGTCTTATAGCCGGCTTTTTTGGCAATATCCATGATGGTCACAGACTGGCTGAATTCTTTTTTATTGTACTGGTTCTTCTGCGTCAGTGCTCGTTCCAATGCTTGCAGTGTAGAGCCGTATGAAGTATACGCATGATTAAAACGTAAAAAGTGTCGGGCATCTTCTGTAACCATTTTCCGTTGCCAGGGGGTCGTATCATTGTGTTGGTACCCATATACACTCATAAAATTCCGTCCGGCAGATTCCCCTATTACATAAATAATAGTAGCCGGCCGGGAAAAAAGAGGCCTCTCCGGCGTTACTTTAAGTGTTTCAAAATTTTCTATATGGTATTTTTGAAAGTTGACCATTGATTTCATATAAAACCGGGCATAAAGGAAACGGCTCATAACGCTTGTTTTGTAAAAGCAATAAGGAATAAATGCTGTTACCCCAAGTAAAAGAACAAGGGTTAAAATGGTAAAGCGTTTATTGGAATGCTGTTTTGGCCGCAACTGCCTTGGCAATCCATTCATCTGAATGAAGCACAGCAGAATAAGGACATATAGCGCAAAAACAAATGCAATGCCCTGATTTCCAACAGCCTGTTGCACAAATTCCCTAGCTTCTTTTCCCGTCGTCTGCAAAAAAGCGATACAAGCCGCTTCACTGATTACGTTTCCATAAAACAGAAAGTAAAGCAAGCTAAACACCGGTATCGCCACCAAAATTGTGTGTAAAAAGCCAAATATTACCGATGCTATTTTTTCATTGGTCTTTACATACGGAAAAGAAACCACCCGCAGTAATACGGTAAAACTAAAAGCAATCGCGGCAAATTGCGGATCTCCATAATTATTCAGATTTAAAGCACTGCTCCGGTTTGCCATAAAATCACTTACATTGAAAACCAAACAGTAGAAAAGCGCCATCAGAACATGTGGTAGAAGCGCTTGTAGTGGAAAACCTTTGCGCTTCCAGACATACACGGCACAGGTCGCGGCAAAAGCCGGCAAAATATAACGCCGCATATGCAGGAACAGACGATACGGCTGAGTTCCTACCGAAAAAACATAGAATGAAGCAACAAGAAACAGCCAAACGCCAAAAAATAAAAAGATATAATTTTTATATGTGCTAAGCACAGTTAGTTTTTTCATTTAAATGTTCCTTATTCTTTATTAACGGTATCAAGCTTGCACATATAATTTATTATTACAAGCAATCTTTCAAGGCAACCTTCCCTTGCCCTGTTCGCATTTTGTCCAACGGAAACCCAAACTGTTCCGAAGTAAAATCCTGCCGTGAATTATAATGCTGACAGCGAATATTCAACAGGCCTAAGACCGTGTCATATATCATATCATTTGTAAAATACTTTTGTTCGTTCTTTTTCCAGGCCTTGATCACGGCCGGATGATTTAATTGAAATGTAGGCGTAACTGCAAGTAGGAACGGTATTTTTACAATATCCGATATGTAAGGAGATTCCTTATATTTACTGACAAAGAAATCTTCTCCGTGGCAGAAGTAGTTCTGCAATTCTTCCCCATGGTCCGAAAAATACAGCATGGCGGAAACCCCCAAATCAGACAACAGGATGTGCTGTAACCGATTAAGGATATAATCATTATACAATACACTGTTATCATAAGAATTGACAGAATTTCCCGTTCGTTTATTAATACCGGCAGTTTCATCCCACTGTTTAAAGGAGTCAGGATAACGGCAGTCGTACTGTGCGTGCGAACCTAACAGATGAATCACGTACAACGTTTTTTGTTCTGGTTTTTTCCGTTTTTTCAAAGCCGTTAAGATATGTTCATCATACGCTCCGTTCTTTTGTCGGAGATATGTATCGTTAGTTTTTTTGTTGAGCCAAATACATTCATCGGCCGTTTCCGCAACGATGCCTATCAAATCGCTTTTTTGCTGGTTACTGATCCATACGACTTTATAACCGCCGTGATGTGCCATCTCTACAAGTGTTGCAGCATTTTCTATGCTCACATCATTGTACTGGCTTTTTTCCGTCAATGACATGCGCAATGCTGTATCTGTCTGTGCCGCACCAGAAAATGAATTAAGTGCCAACAGGACCGATCCATTCTTTATGGCTTTATCCAGATATGGAGTTGTATTCCGTTCATATCCATACGCATGCATATGGTTTCGCACATGCGTTTCCCCGATTACCAGTGCAAAACTTTCATTTCCGGTATGTACGTCAGTATCCTGCAAACTGCTAATCTGCCTGATTCGTTCCTTACTATTTGCTTCAAACTTGGTAATTCTTTTACTAACCTGCCAGGCATCTGTCGCCACACGCACCGCGTTCATTTTAGCACCAAACATGCCGCAACTTACAATGATAGCTATCATCAAGACGGATAAATGCTTTCTATTAAAGCCTGATGTTACAGAACATATCATTTTTGTTGACGATATTATTGAATATAAATAATACAGAATCAAAATCACTATAACATATGACAGAAGCAAAAGTATTGCCATCCAGTCAGGCACATATGTAGCAATAAATTCTTTTGCTTCTTGTATGTCAGTATGAAGAAAAGCAATCAGACTGTTCGAACTAAAATTTGCTTTAAATATTTCATAATAACCTAAAAATATGGCAATGTAAAGGAAGTATAGCGATGCCAAAAATGTTATTGCCACTGTGACTGTCTTTTTTACAATACGGTTTTTCTCGATGCAATATAAACAGAAAGGAATTAATGGAAGAGACAGATTATACAAAAAATCCTTGAACAATCTGTATATAGCAAACGGTTCCGTCCAACTGCTAACTACCGCAATAAAGATACCTAATCCAAAAGAAATGCAATATAAAGTCCAAAATGCATTCTTTGATTTTGAAAATATTTTACTGAATCCTACCCAAAGTATGTGAACAATAAACAAAAACAGAATATTCTTCCAATCTGTTAAAATTTCTTTAGAAGATAAAAAATAAGCAACACAATATCCAAATATTGTAAGCCCAATTACTAAAAACCCATTTTTTTTAACTTCATCCATATTTAGCAAGCGGAACGGCCTCCCTATGCAAATTAACAAACAACTCTATTCTTATAACCTTAAATTTTCATTAATTAGGCTACCGAACTATATTACTCAAGCAATTCCAGTTAGCAGAATTAATACACTTACGTCCTCTTAATCTGTAAAGAACTTTCAGATTCATTTGCTAAACAAACCTGCTTATTATTATATTATATCACATTTTCCCCCCTGTTCCAATCACAGCCACCAGCTACTACGTTATCAGTTTTTCTCTTACCACATAACATCAAGTACTATACAAAAACTTAAATTTATTATAATATATGGATATCTGTTTTCAATAGTGCAATTAACGACCAGGAGTCTTTTTCTATGAAATCCAAAAGATCCTCTTTTTGTCCTATATTTGCTTTGTTTCTGATCATTCATTTTTTCCTTTACGGTTTTTATTTATGCATGAGCGTGGGTATACCCGATAAAACTATCTATCTTCAGCTACGACGGTATATTCCCTGTGCACTGGTCGTTGCCTTTTCCGTGACATTGTGGCGTCACGCAGGGCTTCCAACTGTAAAACTTTGGCCCCACAGTACCGTCGCACTGTTATGGATTCTGACCTATCCCCTCAGCTATTGGATTGCTTTTCATCTAAATACCAATTTTATTGATAACCATTATGATATTGCTATCGGCGCCTATCTTTTTTGTTGCATGGTTTGCTT
>Ga0256405_10007805_pt1 | contig 15766 bp, 14 predicted proteins | sample RumenRJG_02DNA_FD_189096 | JGI IMG/M metagenome (GOLD analysis project Ga0256405, IMG submission 189096) | Bovine rumen microbial communities from Lethbridge, Alberta, Canada - RJG_02 | ecosystem: Host-associated > Mammals > Digestive system > Stomach > Rumen | place: Canada: Alberta... | reverse complement strand
TCGCCGGTGCTGAGATAGCTGACAACGATACCGTTCTCTTCGCCTTCAATCCTGCTGATAGCACACTGACTGCCGTTATGGTTGGCAAGTATATTGCTCCTGAGGTGAACTACTACATCGCTGGTACGATGACCGAATGGGCTACCAACATGATCAAGATGAATGCCGGTAATGCCGACACACTCACACTTGACATTGCCCTCGAAGCCGATAGCCTCTACGAGTTCAAAGTGGTACGCATCGAAGGCAACGATACTACTTGGTTCGGTAATGCCGAGGAAGCTACCATGGTCTATGGTAATAGCACCGGTTGGTGGCTCAAGGGTGATAAGAACATCGGTCTGCAAACAACGACCAAGGCTAACTACACCTTCATCTTCAAGGCTAATGACAACAACGAGATTTCCGTTGTTATTCCTGAGCCCGCTAAGAAGTACTACGCTAAGTATGCTCCCAAGTGGACTTGGACACTCCTCAACGAGAAGGAAGGTAAGTGGCTCACGGATACCATCGTTTATGCAGGTATTGGTGTAAACATCAACGACCAAGCCGCTGATGAGAACAACATCTTCTTCAGCAACACCGTTAATGAAGCAGGTGTTCGTCCTATCGCCGGTGCTGAGATAGCTGACAACGATACCGTTCTCTTCGCCTTCAATCCTGCTGATAGCACACTGACTGCCGTTATGGTTGGCAAGTATATTGCTCCTGAGGTGAACTACTACATCGCTGGTACGATGACCGAATGGGCTACCAACATGATCAAGATGAATGCCGGTAATGCCGACACACTCACACTTGACATTGCCCTCGAAGCCGATAGCCTCTACGAGTTCAAAGTGGTACGCATCGAAGGCAACGATACTACTTGGTTCGGTAATGCCGAGGAAGCTACCATGGTCTATGGTAATAGCACCGGTTGGTGGCTCAAGGGTGATAAGAACATCGGTCTGCAAACAACGACCAAGGCTAACTACACCTTCATCTTCAAGGCTAATGACAACAACGAGATTTCCGTTGTTATTCCTGAGCCCGCTAAGAAGTACTACGCTAAGTATGCTCCCAAGTGGACTTGGACACTCCTCAACGAGAAGGAAGGTAAGTGGCTCACAGATACCATCGTTTATGCAGGTATTGGTGTAAACATCAACGACCAAGCCGCGGATGAGAACAACATCTTCTTCAGCAACACCGTTAATGAAGCAGGTGTTCGTCCTATCGCCGGTGCTGAGATAGCTGACAACGATACCGTTCTCTTCTCCTTCAATCCTGCTGATAGCACACTGACTGCCGTTATGGTGGGTAAGTATATTGCTCCTGAGGTGAACTACTACATCGCCGGTACGATGACCGAATGGGCTACCAACATGATCAAGATGAATGCCGGTAATGCCGACACACTCACGCTTGACATTGCCCTCGAAGCCGATAGCCTCTACGAGTTCAAAGTGGTACGCATCGAAGGCAACGATACTACTTGGTTCGGTAATGCCGAGGAAGCTACCATGGTCTATGGTAATAGCACCGGTTGGTGGCTCAAGGGTGATAAGAACATCGGTCTGCAAACAACGACCAAGGCTAACTACACCTTCATCTTCAAGGCTAATGACAACAACGAGATTTCCGTTGTTATCCCGCAGCCCGCTAAGAAGTACTACGCTAAGTATGCTCCCAAGTGGACTTGGACACTCCTCAACGAGAAGGAAGGTAAGTGGCTCACGGATACCATCGTTTATGCAGGTATTGGTGTAAACATCAACGACCAAGCCGCTGATGAGAACAACATCTTCTTCAGCAACACCGTTAATGAAGCAGGTGTTCGTCCTATCGCCGGTGCTGAGATAGCTGACAACGATACCGTTCTCTTCGCCTTCAATCCTGCTGATAGCACACTGACTGCCATCATGGTGGGTAAGTATGTTAAGCCGGTTATCCCGACTAAGGCTATCCGTCTTGTTCCGACCATCTGGAACGTAGAGGGTGTAACGGCTAAGTTTGCTGCAGTTACTTGGAAACAAGGCCAGAGCATGTTTGATGACGGCGTTCTTACCGACTGGTTCATCGGTGGCGACACTGTTGTTGGTCAGATACCTGTTGATGCAGACAGTATAGCCTTCGCACGCTTCAACGGCGCGACAGCTGTTCCTGTTCTGGATATGTCTGTTATCTGGAATCACACCGATATGCTGGCTATCGACCCGTCCTTGATCTTCACCATCACCGATTGGGGTGAGGAGTGCAGTCTGGGTTATTGGGGTGCTGCTCCTGAAGAAACTTGGTACTTAGTTGGCGATATGACCGACTGGGAGACCAACAAGATTCAGATGGTTAACGGCACCGCCAAGGCTACCTTGTCAGACATAAATCGCACCTACGGCTTCAAGATTCTGAAGATCTTCGGCGCACAGAAGACCTGGTACGGCAATGATGGTATTATGAATCGTGAATACCACGAGAATTGGACCTTCACTACCGCTATGCAGTCCAACTGCGGTCTGTTGACAGATGTGGCCGGTGAATACACCTTCACCTTCACACAGGCTGGTAATGACATCCAGGTGACTGTCACCTATCCTGAAAAGGGTGAGACCGGTCTGGAGCAAGTAATGATGAATACGGAAGTGACCAAGTTCATCTATGATGGTCAATTGTACATCTTACGTGATGGTAAGATTTACAATGTCCAAGGAGCTATTGTCCGTTAAACGACAAACGCTATAATACGACAAGCAGCCTCAAATTGGGGCTGCTTGTTTTTTTGTTTTACTCCTTATTGTAAAGCCTGCAGGGCTCGCAATGTCAGGCGCGAAAGAGCATAATCATCTAACGCTGTCCACGCTACAGTTATCGTATCCGGGATAGCCGGCAGCGACGTCACTGGATAGACCCTGAATGTAGCATGCAAGCGACGATGACTGAGAAGATGCGTAAACGTCAGTTCGCGCTGCGCAGAAGGAGCAGAGGTCTCTTGCTGCGGGAATTCCCATAGATGATGCCAGATATCTTTTTCTGTCCGCTGACGCAGTAAAGTATATACTACCTTTTGTCCTTGTTCATTGGTTTGCGGACATAGATAAATAGCATAATTCAGTTCTCTATCCTGAACCACGGGACGAGGTTTGCGAACGGGTAATACTTCTACCATGTGGTGTGCATACGCCAGACAATAATGGCGCAACGGACAAGCAGTACAATCCGGTTCACGCGGCACACATTGTAGCGCCCCCAACTCCATAATGGCCGAATTAAACAACCTAGGATGCGCCTCATCCAACATCCGCTGAGCCAAAGAATGAAAATGTTTCTTACCAGCAGTAGTATCAAAGACTACATCGCAGTCGTTCAGTCGCGCCAACACGCGATAGACGTTGCCGTCCAAAGCCGGATAAGGCAAGTCATACGCAAAACTGGCAATAGCTCCAGCTGTATATTCTCCAACTCCGGGAATAGCCCGTATATCGTCAAAAGTCGTAGGAAAGACTCCTCCCCAGCGCTCGGCTATCATCTGTGCACCTTTATACATATTGCGCGCACGCGTGTAATAGCCCAGTCCCTGCCATAGGCGCAAGACCTCATCCTCCGTGGCGCGAGCCATAGTGGCTACATCGGGGAAACGCTCCACAAAACGCATATAATATTCCAAACCCTGCTGTACGCGGGTCTGCTGCAGGATAATCTCCGACACCCAAATCTTATACGGATCGCTCGTCTCGCGCCAAGGTAACACCCGTTTATTCGCCTCAAACCAGCGATAAAGAGGGTCATATATCTTGCTTGCACTGTTCATTCAGCGGACAAAATTACTGCTTTTTTAGGAAAAGAACAAATATTTTTGCAAATATCAGAAAAAAAATGTAACTTTGCGGCGGCAAAGCCGCCGTTAAACAAAACTGATATGAAGAACATAGCCTTTATCATTAATCCTATTTCAGGTACGGTTAACAAGAAGAAGTTACCTAAGTTGATTGAAAAAGAATTAGACACCACTCGTTGGATGCCTAATATCGTCTTTACCGAATACGCCGGTCACGCTACCGAATTAGCGCGCCAGTATGCTATGATGGGCTTCGATGCTGTTGTAGCCTGCGGTGGTGACGGTACGGTCAATGAAGTAGGAGCCGGCCTGCGCGATACAGAGACAGCCTTAGGTATTATTCCCTTAGGCAGCGGTAACGGTTTTGCCCGCCACATCGGTATCTCGATGCGTACACAACGAGCTATCGAACAGATCAATCACTCGGAAGTTATTCGGGCCGACTACGGCCTGCTGAATGGTCGTCCGTTCTTCTGCACCTGCGGGATGGGCTTTGATGCCTTGATAGCCGATCAATTTGCGGCAGCCGGCACACGCGGACTCAAGACCTATCTGGAGCGTGTGGTGAAAAACTTCTTTGGCTACCAACCGGAGCATTATATTATCCGCGGTAAGCAACTGGAGCAGCAAGGTAAACGCACACCAGAAGGAGTCAAACAGGAATTGGAAACGGACGCTTTCCTTATCACCTTTGCCAACGCAGCCCAATGGGGTAACGATGTCTTTATCGCCCCTAAGGCCAGTATACAAGACGGTAAAATGGACATTGCCATCTTGAGTAAGTTCCCGCTTATCATGGTTCCGGAATTGGCCATCAGTCTGTTTACCAAGAATATCGATAAGGACATGTATATGAATGTCGTCAAGGCGCGCGAGGTGACCGTCATCCGTGAACACGAAGGACCGATGCACCTCGATGGCGAGCCTGTCAATATGCCGGCCGAACTGAATATCAAGATAGTAGAAGACGGCCTGCGTGTATTGGTTGAAAAACGATTCTGATTATGACTATTAAGATTATCAATAAGAGCAACAATCCCCTGCCGCGATACGAGAGTGCACAAGCCGCAGGCATGGATATCCGTTGCAACCTGTCCGAACCGATAACTCTCCGTCCGCTGGAGCGTCGTTTATTGCCTACAGGGCTGTTTATCGAACTCCCCGTTGGTTATGAGGCTCAGATTCGTCCGCGCAGCGGGCTGGCCCTCAAACGAGGCTTGACCGTACTGAATACCCCGGGCACTATAGATGCCGATTACCGCGGCGAGGTAGGTGTCATCCTCATCAATCTGAGCGGCGAAGACCAGACAATAGAGCCGGGCGAACGTATCTGCCAAATGGTGATTGCCAAGCATGAGCAGCCCGCTTTAGAAGAGGTAACTATATTAAACAAGACCGAACGAGGAGCCGGAGGATTCGGCCATTCGGGAGTAAAATAAGTGATTAGGCGCACAACATACATACTTATTATCGCCCTGCTGATAGGTCCCTTGAGCCTACTAACAGCCGCAGCACGCAGTCACACTCCGGTGGCGGCGGTGCTTACCGTCGAACAGCGGCAGCAGTTCCTCTACTATTTCTACGAGGCACAACGCTTGTTCATGCAAGGCGAGTATAAGGATGCCTTCCACCTGTTCAGTTTTTGTCACCACCTGGACGACAACGATGCCGCCGTCAACCTCTATTTAGGACACGTATACGAGCAGAGTCACCTGATTGCCCCCGCCTTGGCGCGTTATAAAAAAGCTTGGGAAGTGTGCCCCAATCAGGCTTGGGACAGTTATGCTATCATGCTGTACAACCTGGATGACGAGCGCGTCTCTGTCGTCAAGCGCAATCGTAATATGGCTATCCGCATCATGGAGGAGCAGGGGCGTCGCGAACCCAACAACGCCGAGGTGTGGGACAAGTTGCGGCAAGCCTATACGGGCATGGGCGAGTTTAAGAAAGCCCTGAAAGCCCAGGACGAGATAGACCGTCTGGACGGATACAATGCCTATAGCGCCATGAATCGCTATCGTCTGAGAGCCATGATGAGGGACAACAAAGGGGCGATAGAGGAACTCAATCGCTATCTCAAGGAAGACCCGTCTAATCTGCAGTTTCACTTATTTCGCGTGCAACTGTATCTGGCTATCAATGTTGACTACGACACTATGGCGGACGCTTGTGAACAGATATTAGCCTTGGACCCCTATAACGCTATGGTGCTCAATAACTATGCTTACTATATGGCTATCCACGGTAAGGACCTGCAGCGAGCTGAGGATATGAGTAGGCGTGCCGTACAGCAGGAGCCCAACGAGGCCTCCTTCCTGGACACCTATGCCTGGATACTGCACCTCAAAGGAGAAGATACCTTGGCGCGGTACTATATGCGTAAGGCGATACAACAGGTCGAAGGTGATGTGCCCGCTGAGATGAAAGAGCACATGAAGATAATAGGAACAGACAAAGAGTGAGACACTGCATATACATACTGTTTATCGTCCTGACCGCTGTGCTCGGTTCGTGCGCATCGACCTCCCGTGTACCCTTAGGGTACAAGACGGCTATTGCCCCGGAGGCGCAGATAACGGTGGACTACAACGGCAAGACGATGACGCTGCCCTGTCAGGTGCAGATACGTCACGACTCGCTGATAGCCGTATCTTTGTCGCCTATCAAGATATTGGGCGAGGTACTGCGTATCGAGGCTACCGACAAGCAAGTGACCGTCTATGAACGTCTCACGCGTCGCTATGCCTCCTTCGACTGGGCCGAACTGAGTCAATGGGCAGGACGCCGCCTCAACCTGCGCGTTGTTGAACGAACCATCCTACGCCAATCCCATCGTATGGTCTTCTCCACATCGCAGATGACGCTGCGCCCCACAGTAGGCGAGGTCAACTATAACCAACCGCTGACGCTACGCCCCTTGCGTATGGATTTTTACCGTCAGACCGATTTACCCTCTATACTGAAAGTATTGCAATGAGAACATACTTGTACATATTCCTCTTGTGGGTCGCAGTACTGAGTACGGCGGCGCAGAATGTCAATGACTTGCAACTTCAGCAGCAGCAGATAGAAGCCGAACTGAAGCAGACGCAGAAGATGCTCAAGGAGACCAAGCAGAACGAGAAAGCTACGGAGAATAAGTTAGGTCTCATCAACCAAGACATCCGCAACCGCAAGCGCCTCATCAATTCTATCAACAATGAGATTAGTGCTTTAGACCGCGATATCGTTCAGTTAGGAGAGCGCCGCGGGCAGTTGCAGACCGAGTTAGAGCGCCTCAAAGCCGACTATGCTCGCCTCATTCGCGAGAGCCATTATGCTGATATTAAGCAGACACCCTTGATGTTCCTGCTCTCGTCGTCCAACTTCCGTCAACTCACGCGCCGCATACGCTACATGTATGAGTTTCAGCAGTACCGCAAACAACAGGTAGCTCAGATAGAACGCAAACAAGCCGATATCGACACCAACACCCAGCAACTCAACGCCCGCCGTCAGGACCGTAATAAGGCCCTCAAGACCCAGGAACGGGAGAAAGAGAACCTGGCTCGTACGGAACGCAAGCAACAAAAGATGCTGCAGGACCTGAAGGCTAAGGAGAAAAACCTGGCCGCCAAGCAAAAGAAGCAGCAGAAGAAAATGGACGAACTGAACCGTAAGATTGAGGAGGCCATCAAGAAACAGGCTAAGACCAAGACCTCGCTCACCAAAGAGCAGAAACTGGTAGCCGGAGGCTTTGAGGCCAACAAAGGCAAACTGCCCTGGCCGGTAGAGAAAGGCTTCATCAGCGGTCATTTCGGTAAGCACCAGCACGAGGTGCACGAGCATGTAACTATCAACAACAAGGGCATCTTCCTGCAGACCACTGCCGGCAGCGACGCCCGCTCGGTATACGAGGGTGAGGTCAGCGCCTGCATGGTGCGCGGTACGACCTACGCCGTCATCATCATGCACGGTAACTATCGTTCGGTATATTGCAACCTGAGCAAACTGTATGTCAAAGAGGGCGACAAAGTCAAGACCAAACAGGCTATCGGACGTATCTATACCGATGGTGACAACGATAATAAGACAGAACTTTATTTCCAGATATACAAAGACTTAACATTATTGAATCCCAGCTTATGGTTAGCACAATGAAGATTCGAATCCTATTGATAGCGCTCTGCGCGCTGCTGTTCCTGCCGTCCTGCAAGAAGAACAACTGGATGGACTGGCAAGCCGAGAACGAAGTGTGGTTGGTACGCAATGCCAAGCAAGACAGCATCGTACTCACCCCTACCGGACTGCAGTACAAAGTCATTCGTCAGGGCGTAGCCTCTATTAAACCGGACAATGCTAAGACCGTAGTCATCAACTATAAAGGATGGCTTATCACCGGTGACGTCTTTGACCAGGCCGAGAATGCCACCTCTGCCGTCAGCGACCTCATACAGGGCTTTGCAGAAGGACTGAAGAAGATGAATAAGTCGGGACATTATATCCTCTATATCCCCTCTAATTTAGGCTACGGTTCTGCAGGCAGCGGCACCGAAGGTTATTCCAACTATATCCCGCCCTACTCGACCCTAATCTTTGATGTAACCCTTATTGATGTCTATTGATGCGCAATCTGAGGTACATACTCTTTGCCCTCTTGCTATGGCCCTTAAGCGGCTGCAAGAATGACCAGGCTAATGACGTGCCGTCGTTTCCCGTCTCGCTGGACCTGAATATAGGAGGCGAGTACGTACATTTTGTGCCCGATAACGGTTTTCAGACCCTGACGTTCACCAAAAAACGCTACGAGATCGACTATATCGGTTACGCGGGCGTATTAGTGTGGATCGATATGGAGGGTGAATACCGGGCAGCGGATTTATGTTGTCCTCACTGCCTGCTGCGTGAGGCACCGGTGGAGATTGACGGCCTCTTTGCTGTCTGCCCTACCTGCGGCGAACATTTTGACCTCAGTTACGGAGCGGCTATCCCTCAGAAGGGTATCACGCGCCAGACGCTGCGCCGCTTCTCTACGTATTACTCACCCTATACCCGCATCTTACACGTTAGCAACTAATGATACTACGCAGCGAATTGATAGCAATTGGTACGATGACGCGTCTGCACGGCAAGCGCGGTGAGATACAATGCCGCACCCTCAACACCATGTGGGACGAGGCGGAGGCGGAGTTCATCGTGCTCGAGTTAGACGGTCTCTATGTGCCTTTCCGCGTCCTCGATTGGCGGGGCAAGGGCGAAGACTTGCTCTTCACCCTGCGCGGTATAGACAGCGAAGCGGCTGCTTTACGCTTGGTGGGTGCTAAGGCTTTTATGCTGCGTAGCGATACCGATGCCGAGGCAGTACAGATGACGAGTTGGAGCGACATAGTGGGCTGGACGATTATCGATGCTGCACATCCTGACCAACGCTATACGATCCGGCGCATCGACGATTCGACAGCCAATATATTGGCCGAACTGGACGACGAACGCCTTATTCCCCTGCACGATGACTTGGTGCAGGCTATTGACGATAAGCAACATATATTGACTCTTACTATACCGGAAGGATTATGAAACACTGTATCCTTACTCTCCTGTTAGCCGTTTGGGCATGCTTGCCCTTGGCTGCCCAACAGGCCGAACTGTCGCAAGGTGAGCGGCAGCGTATTGCTATGCGCATCATGCATCATGCACAGCAGTTGCAGCATAAGCAACAATACCTCGAGGCGATGGATTCCGCCACCTTGGCTTTGGTTATCTTCCCCGATTCGCATGCGGCTAAGGAGTTTATCCACCGCAATTGGGATCGTATGTCGCGCTGGGCGGATAAGGAGTTGGACTCCAATCCCTCGCAGAAAGATTTAGAGCAGTCGCGTCGTCGTCTGCTCGTCTATCGCTATCTGGTGGAGATAAACGACAACCTGCGCGATATAGAACTGCCGCTACACGGCACCAACGATAAATGGGTCTGGCAACCGGAGATACAGTACTGGGACGGCCATTTTAATGAAGAACTGCAACGCGTAGAACGTCTTCAAGACGCAGCCGAATAATGAAAGAGTATATCGAACGTTTAGCCTGGGGAACCGATGCAGGATGCTATCGTCTTATTCCCCAAGAAGTTGTCCACCCTGCCAATGAGGCGGAGGTGCAGGCCTTGCTGCGCAAAGCCCGTCAGCAGAAACGTCACCTGACTTTTCGCGCGGCGGGTACGAGTCTGTGCGGTCAGGCTATCTCGGATGACCTGCTGGTAGTATGCGGTAAGAAGTGGGAAGACTATTCTATCTCTCCCGACGGGGCTACTATCACCCTGCAACCCGGTATAGTAGGCGACCGCGTCAATCAGTTACTGCGCCCCTACGGACGGCGTTTTACTCCCGACCCGGCATCTATCAAGGCGGCAATGGTTGGAGGTATAGTGATGAACAACGCCTCGGGTATGTGTTGCGGTACGCACGAGAACAGTTATCGTATGCTGGAGAGCGTACGTATCATCCTGGCGGACGGCACTATCCTGGATACGGGTGATGAGGCCAGCCGCCAGAAGTTTAAGATGACCCACATGCGTATGCTCCAGGATATCCGCGACCTCAAATGGAAGACCATGCAGAATCCGCGTCTCAGGGATCGCATCATCGGCAAGTATAAACTGAAGAATGTGACGGGACTGAACCTGTTGCCTTTGGTAGAATACGAAGACCCGTTCGATATTATCGCTCACCTGATGGTGGGCAGCGAAGGCACACTGGCTTTCCTGAGCAGTGTGACGATGCGCACTGGCGTCATACAGCCTTTCTCGGCTTCGGCACTGCTACTCTATCCTACTACCCGTGAAGCCTGCGAGGCTATCATCCGCATGAAAGCTACCGAATGCCTGAGTGCCGCCGAGTTCTTCGACCGCAAGGCTATGGCTACCGTTGAAGCCGACTTTCCGGAACTGCAAGGCCAACCGGAGGATGCAGGAGCCGTACTGATACGCATCGACGCTATGAGTGAGGAGGAGTTAGAAGAGAAGAAAGAACGCCTGGGCGTCACTACCTTCACCTCCGACCCTGCATTAGTGAGCAAATACTGGGCGATGCGTAGCGGTATCTTCCCCGCCGTAGGCGGACGACGCGAGATAGGTACTACCTGCCTCATCGAAGATATCGCCTTCCCTACGCCTTATCTGGCAGAGGCCACTCTCGACCTTCAGCAACTCTTCCGCGAGCATAACTATCCGGAGGCGGTTATCTACGGTCATGCCTTAGAGGGCAATTACCACTTCATCCTCAACCAGCGCTTCGATACGCCGGAGGCTATAGCTCAATACGATAGGATGATGCGGGCTGTTGTCAGCCTGGTGGTAGATAAATACCACGGCAGCCTGAAGGCCGAACATGGTACAGGCAGAAATATGGCTCCCTTTGTACGCAAAGAATGGGGCGACGATGCCTACAACCTGATGCTGCAGATCAAACGTCTCTTCGACCCGCAAAACATGCTCAACCCGGGCGTTATCTTCAACGAGGACCCGCAGTCGTATCTGCAGCACTTCAAACCGCTGCCACGTGTGGACGAGTTGATAGACCGCTGTATCGAGTGCGGCTTCTGCGAGGTACACTGTGTCAGTTGCGGTTTTGCCCTCTCGTCGCGCCAGCGTATCGTCATCGCCCGTGAGATAGAACGTCTGCGCAGTATAGGTGAACGCCGCCAGGCGGATATCCTGGAACGCCGCTATCGCCGTATAGGACGCGACCTGTGTGCCGGTGACGGACTATGCCGTACAGGTTGTCCTGTGGGCATCAACGTAGGCGAATATATCCACCGTGTGCGTGAGCACTCGCTCTCTCCTTTCGGCCGATCACTCGGTCGCTGGGCAGGACGACATATGAAGACTATCGGGGAGCACCTGCGCGGCCTGATGGGAGTAGCGAATATGGCGCATCGTGTCATGGGTGATAAGATGACCGATTGGGCAGGACGTACTATGTATACGCTCTCTGCTAAGACGATGCCGCTGTGGACGCACGCCCTACCGGCTCCTGTCAGCAAACGCGAGATACGCGATGCTGTCGACTACGGTGTCGTACACGGTCTCAAAGGCTTGCACGACCAACGCGTCGTCTATTTCCCCAGCTGCCTCAACCAACGTATAGGAGGTGCTCCCGGCACTAAAAGTACGATGACCGAAATGGTCGAGTTGCTCAACAAAGCCGGCTTTGAGGTGCTCTTCCCCAAGAAGATGGACACGCTCTGCTGCGGTACTATCTGGGAAAGTAAAGGCATGCCCGATGAGGCACAACGCAAGGCGGCGGAACTGGAGTTAGCCCTGTGGGAGGCTTCTGACCACGGACACTGGCCTGTACTCTGCGACCAGAGTCCTTGTCTCTATCGTATGCGCGAGACGATGCAAGGCATGCACCTGTACGAGCCGGCAGAGTTTATCGAGCGTTTTGTGCTGCCTTGTGTGCAGATTACGAAGTTGGATACCTGCGTTGCCGTACATGCTACTTGCTCGACGCGCAAGATGGGTCTTACCGAATCGCTCGTGCGCGTAGCGGCAGCTTGTGCAACGCACGTCCTGCTGCCCGAAGAGATAGAATGCTGTGCTTTTGCGGGCGATAAGGGCTTTACCGAACCGGAACTCAATGCCTGGGCGCTGCGCAAACTGCGTCGCCAGGTCGAACAAGCCGGAGCTACGATGGGCTTCTCTAATTCGCGCACCTGCGAGATAGGACTGACGCAGCACTCCGGCATCACCTATAACAATATAGCCTCGCTGGTCAACAGCGTGGCCTCACCGCTGAAACGATGACTGCTAATAGTATCGAAATAGAACGTAAGTTCCTCGTCTTGGATGACTCGTATAAGGCGCAAGCCTCTTCATCCGTGCGTATCCGTCAGGGTTACCTGTGTCTGCAACCTAACTGCACCGTGCGCGTGCGCCAGTGGGGCGATACCGCCTTTCTGACTATCAAAGGCAAACCGGCTCCCGGCAGTATAGCGCGTTATGAGTTCGAGAAAGAGATATCGCCGGAGGATGCCGACCGGCTGTTCCTGTTGGCGCTGCCGGGCGTAGTAGAGAAACGCCGCTGGATGGTGCCTATGCCCGACGGATTGGTCTGCGAGGTCGATGAGTTTGAGGGAGCCAATGCCGGACTGACGGTGGCCGAGGTCGAACTGAAAAGCGAAACGCAAGCCTTCGAGAGACTTGCGTTCATGGGTCAAGAGGTCACCTACGACCATCGGTATAAGAACTCGTACCTCAGTCAGCGACCTTATACTACCTGGCCTCAATAGAGGTAATACTTAGCCGATTCTTCGCGGTAGGCTTTTACATCCTTGTTCCAATAATCCGCTATATCCGCCCAACGATAGTGTTGGCCGAAGAGGTTGCGTATCTGGTCGCTGCCGCATACTTTGTCGAACATGCTGAAGCGTTTCTTGTCGCAGTTGGCAAAGATGTCGTGCTCGGGCCATAGGCGCATGATCTCCTCGATGATGATAAACTGTATGGCACTCAGTTGTGCTGCCTCGTAGTCGGTGATGTGTATTTGCACGCCCTGTATCTGTTCGCCTTTGAAGACGCTATAGAAAGGCTTGTAATGGATAGGACGGAAATAGACACCGGGTACCTGACGGTTATTGAGAGCCTCGGACAAGGTGTCGGCACTTATCCACGGTGCGCCCATCAACTCGAAGGGAAGGGTGTAACCTACGCCTATGTTGACGTATCCGAACTCACCGAATATACCGGTAGCGGGATAGAACATCGATGTCTCGCCGTGGGGTATATGCGGCGAAGCGGCTACCCATGTCAGTCCCGTCTTGTCCCAGGTCATATCGCGCGTCCAGCCTTCCATCGGCACTACCGTCAAGCGACATTTCTCACCGTTCTGCGCATTGAGGTACAGCGCCAACTCGCCGGGTGTCTGACCGTAGATATATGGTATCTCGAACTGGCTGACAAAACTGATAAAGCCTTTCTCTACTATGTTGCCTTCTATCTTGTTACCGCCTAAGGGATTGGGACGGTCCAGGACGATGAGTTCTTTATCCGCTTCCGCGCAGGCTTCCATCAGTTTGCCTAAGGTGGAGATAAAGGTGAATGAACGGCAACCTATATCCTGTATGTCGTATACTATAGCGTCTACTCCGGCCAACATCTCCGGCGTGGGTTTGCGGGTCTTGCCGTAGAGAGAATACATACGCAAGCCGGTCTTGGTATCCACTTCGGTGTCTACCTTATCGCCGGCGTGTACATTCCCTCGCACACCGTGTTCAGGCCCGTATAGAGCAACTAAGTTCACTTCCGGTGCCTCAAAGAAGACATCTATGTTTTGCCTCAGTTGGGCATCTATGCCGGTGGGGTTAGTGCATAGACCGATACGTTTCCCCTGCAGGATGTCGAACTGTCGCTCTTCCAATACATCCAGTCCCGTCCTTACCTGTGCCGCAGCCCCTTGCACTATCGCCGCGAGGGCCAAAAGGATAATTGCTTTTTTCATCATACAGTAGTAATTTGTTTGCAAAGGTACAACAAAATAATCAAATTTGCAAGAATTGGCGCCAAAAAATCAACTATGCTCGCACAAATTGAGATTTTGGCGCAAAAGATTGCAGTTTGCACGTTAGTGCGAACGTACTTTCGGTGGGTGAGGTTGTCCCCGACAAACGGGGAAAACATAGACGGAAAGGGGCTCACACAGGGAAGGGGCGTGCCGAAGGTACAAAAAATTTTGCATGTATGCAAATTTTATGATATTTTTGCGAGAAAAACGGTCACCCATCCCGGGCAACCGTCTTTCACCAATCTCCAATCTTAAATTTGAAATTTGAAATCTTCAATCTTAAATTTGAAATTTGAAATCTTAAATCTTAAATCTTAAATCTTCAATCAAAAATCGCCTTCGGCATTTTTGTCTACATGCTTCTTACCGATGTTCAGTATCAGCTCTATCAGACCCAATACGAACCGCAATATCGCACTCTTACTATTCGCATTCATAGGAAATTAATTCTTAATTTTAATTTTTAATTCTTAATTTTTAATTTCCAAGTTGCTGATCATAGCTCGCTTTCTCCAGTGCCCACAGATAAGACTTCATCGTCTTGTAGGTCGACTGAGCGTTGAAGGCCGTATTGTCGGCGATCATCTTAGCCGGGTCTTTCATACGAGCAGCGACAGCAGCCGAGACGGTCTTGAAGCGCAATTGGCGAGCCAGGTCTTCAGCCGTGAAGGGTGTCGAGCGGGTTACAGAACTCAGACCGCGCAGGTAGATACGGGAGCAAGCGGTGTTGGTGGTGGGAGCGGTACGGTGGGTACCGAGAACCATCTTCTGGTCAGCTGCGTGAGGAGACTTCTTGTTGATTTTTACTAAGGCACCGCTTACAGTCTTGATAGCGTCAGCCCATTCTACTTTTGCCATTTTCTGCCGGTCATGCTTTACTTCCGACCGACGTGGAAGGGTTAAGGGTTAGGTTAATAAATTGGTTTAAATTACTTTTCCGAACATATGCCCGGTAGGTACCGTCCGCGAGCTGATGTCCGTCTAAAGTGACGCCTATTTGTTTCATCATGTCGGCTACTTGGCGCCATGTGTAGCCTTCCGGTATCTTTACTTTTGCCATAAGTGTGATCGAGCCATTATCGAGAGAACATCGAGACAACATCGAGACTAAAAACACCGCCTCTCTTTCGAAAGACGGTGCAAAGATAGTGTTGGATTAAACAATGTGTTCCAAAAAAGTGAAAAAATTTTTGGTATTACAAATCAGGAACAATGATGTTTCTCCTTTGGGCTTCCTGAAAGTACCACACTAGGCACTTGTACACTCGGTAGGGTTTCATCTGATGCTTCTCTGCCACTGCCTTTCGAGCCTCTTGCGCCGACGCTCCACGGTCTCGCAGGATAAAGTAATCATCCACCACCGCTTGGTTTCTTAGTTCTATCTGATGCCGCTGGAGCGACATATAGCTGTCATTCG
>Ga0256405_10007803_pt1 | contig 15769 bp, 16 predicted proteins | sample RumenRJG_02DNA_FD_189096 | JGI IMG/M metagenome (GOLD analysis project Ga0256405, IMG submission 189096) | Bovine rumen microbial communities from Lethbridge, Alberta, Canada - RJG_02 | ecosystem: Host-associated > Mammals > Digestive system > Stomach > Rumen | place: Canada: Alberta... | reverse complement strand
AATCATTGCTGGGCATACTGGCATATTTAAAAAAAATCTATCTAATGGTGGATCTGAATATGCTTACTCATGGTATGCAATGAACGATGATGATACTCCGCTTCCTGCATACAATGCAGTTACATTTTCCACAGTTCAATTTAATGAAAGCTATAATGAAACCTTAACTGGAATAGACGATAATGGCGATGGAACAATCACAGTTCACACCACAGTTTCTTTAAATGAAACCCCTGAAGTACAAAGCGTTCCTGACAATTTTGAAAATGCAATTATGAACTATGCCTATGTACTAGATTATGAGACATTAGAATTATTATCATTAAAATGCTATATCAATAACAACAATGAAGAAATATCATTTTTAGAAGAAACTGTAGAATATGACGTAGCCCCACCTGAAGTCTGCGAAGAATTAGTAGAAAAACTAAAGACTACCGATATCATCGGAAAAGATGATAATAACAGTCGTACTATAACAGTTATTTATGATCCTGGAACTGATCAGGAAGAGACCTTCCAAATTAAGGTAGATAACAACTATAGAGTATATACTATTCCAAAAGATGGCTACGAATTCTATAAAGATCCAGAGGGCAAAGAGCTGCCTACAGCAGGAGACGGGAAGTCAGATTCCACATTATACGCATTGCCACAGTAAAACATTTATAAAGGAGCCGGATTTCCGGCTCCTTCTTGCTGCTTCATTGCGATTATTAGGATATTTCTGTAAAAAAACAGTGCAATTTATAAAATAGTTCATTCGCACTGTTACTTTTGAAATTTTATTACACTCGTTTAGTATTTAGAGTATTATCATAAGCAGTAATTCCCCACATATAACTTAATGTATCTTTTTAATGTGAAGATTCATAGCACCTATTTACATATGCCCGAAAAAAAACAGTGCTTATTGCTATATTTGCAAATTGCACTGCTTTTTTCCAAGTCCAGTTCGCCACTTGGGCAAAAAACCTTGTTATTTTCATTAAATATTTTTAATTATAGTTAATTTCAAGCTATTATTATCATTAACTTCCCGATAAGGCTATTAATCCTCAATCAAAATAGCTGTGCCCCAGTCTAAAAGACTGATAGAATCGCCCTTTACATAATGCATGCCTGTCACAAGATCCTTTACTGCATCCCATGGACATGAAAACGTTGTTTCATCCTCCTGATAATTAAATACAAAATGCAAATTCTTTCCATCACGAGTCTTTAGGCTGCGAATTATAACAGGGAGGCTAAAATCCTCTAGCTTAACACCAGCTAGTTCTGACGCCGTCCTAACTTCAGACTTAAGTATATCCTTATGGCACCAGCAACCAATATAGATTGCAGTTCCTTTACCGTACTTATGTCTTGTAATGCCTGCGTACTCGCCCCAGTATTTGTGCTCATAGTAGATGGCCTCTGTATCTTTATCAGGGATTAATAGTTCCTGCCATACATCAACAGGCTTGTCTAAAAGCTTTGTCTTTCCAGGACGTGTAAACTGCTGATAATACATTCCAGCATCAACAGACTTTTCAAATAAATCTAAAGCCTTCAAGTGAACCCTCTATAAAGCCATAATCTGCATAGTCATCAGGATTTAACTCAGCGATCAAACCAGCATCTATAACCTCATCGAGGAATGATGGCTGTCCCCATACATTGATTAAATCTGGCATATCTGAGCCAGATGCATAAGCCTTAAACTTTGTCTTGTAGCTCTCATCATCGAGTTCTTCAGTTTCAATTATAATATCTGGATTTTCTTCCATGTACTGATCAAAAAGCATCTGCTCGATATAACCTTGTCCGCTTGTACGATCTGGAAGATTTGAGAATACCTTGATTACAGTTTTGCCCTCAGCATTTTTGTCCCCTGAAGCTGAGTCTGAACTTCCACATCCAGTGATAAGTCCTGCTGCCATAGTTGCGCAAAGTAACGCCGAAATGATTTTCTTCTTCATTAATCCTTACCCCTTTCAAAACATCATCTTCTCGAGAATTCTTTTGTTGATAAAAATTATAGATTTTCTTCTTGGTCAAAAATACATAAGATTTTAATTTAAATGTTAAAAATTTTGCTTTTTTGTATCTAAAAGTTGCTATAAGTCTTTTCCTCAGACAATCAATAACTTGCAATTTTTCTGTGATACCTGCAATAATAACATTGATTTTTCACATATAGACTATATTATAGGTACAACATTCATTAGGAAATACAGATATATCGTATGACACTAATGTGACAAAAGCGATGCTACAATTTTCTCATCCTAATAATACAATTGGTAAAGCACATAGGAGGTTTTTTATGAGTGATGAAAAGAAAAAAGAATTAACTCCTGAAGAAATGAATAAAGTTTCTGGTGGCATTCTAGCAGAAGTCGCGTTACAGGATACCGCAAAAGGTGGTTGTCACGACCTTGAAGACCTTAACAGCCAGGCGAAACTTATGATAGGAAAGGCTGAAGCATCAGGGGCTATTCGTAACGACCTTGGGAAATGGATTCCGTAAGAAATGGATTAAAAGTTAATTTAATATTGAAATATATTAAAAAGGCTGCACCAGGCAGCCTTTTTACATGAAATCAATATATTCGAAGAAATGGGAGCCTCTTTATCCTCATGCTATGAATCGTTGGCATGATAACTGGGACGTTATTACTCCTATTTTCAAATTCTCTATGGACGTTAGAACAGCTTTCTACACTACAAATGCCATTGAGAGCTTAAACTCGTGCTACCGTAGATTAAATAAGCAGAGAAGCGTATTTCCAAGCCCTTCATCTCTCATGAAGGCTCTTTATCTAGCAACATTTGAAGCTACCAAGAAATGGACTATGCCAATCAGAAATTGGGGCAAGGTTCGCGGAGAGCTTTCAATCATGTATTCAGGAAGACTTTCAGATTAACAAACAAAAAGCCTCAATCTCCCAAAACGAGAGATTGAGGTCTTTCTTCGTTTAGTAATGAGTTAATAACCCATGCCCTGTTTAATTACATTAACTTTTTCTTCACCTATAAGAAGTTCCATTAACTTAAATGCTACTGTTGGTGCAGTCTGTGGGCAATAAGATGTGATGATGTTATTATCAATTACAACAGGCTTATTAATAATGGTTGCTCCAAATTCTGCGAGCTCTTTTTGTCGATAACCATCTAATAAATGGTACGTTGTTGCATTTCTACCAACAAGAGCTCCACTTTTACCTACTGGAAGGGCTCCAACACAAACACTGGCTATTATTTTATTATACTCATTAAACTCTTTTATAAGAGCTAAGAATCTTTCATCGTAAGCCTCTGAGAAGTAACCATATACATAATCACCTCCAGGAATAGCTATAGCATCATAGTCAGCAACTTTTACTTCTGAAATTATCTTATCAGCGGTAATCTCTGCATTCCAAAAGGCACTTTTTATTTTATGATCAAATCCGCATATATCGATTTGCACATCATAATTATATTCACTTTTAGCCCAACCAGCTACATCGTAAAACGGAGCAAATTCCATCATTTCAAATCCATTGCAACAAAATAGTAAAATATTCATATCTGTAGCCATCTCCCTATAAGTTATTACCTAGTCCCGATTATCTTTCACAAGAAATAATACAATATTTCCTTTTTTTATCAATTGTTTATTGACTTGAACAAGAGAGAATTATATAGTCTTAAAAAGGATGTAGCCACTCGGACTACACCCTTCATAAATCTAAATTATCATAGAAGTTCCATATTTACAGAAAAAAATTCATAGGCTCGAAGACACAGCTAAAGCTACTATGGTATAATTAGTTCGAGAGGTTGCATATTTTTGGGGAGGTGTTTATGGCCGTATATTTGGTATATCCACTACTATTATTCTTACTCTTTTACGGTTCTAAGCTGTTGAAAAGAGGCGAATGGAACAGCAATTATCTATCTTTTGAGCAAACCAAGGCCTTTCTAGGCTTTTGTTCATTACTCATCGTTTTTCATCATATTTCCCAAAAGACTTGTGATCACTATCTTGACCAGTTTTCTGTAGAGCTCCGACCTGGTCTTGAACTCTTTGTCTTTGTTGGATACCTGTGTGTTGCCATGTTTTTCTTTTGTTCAGGATATGGCATGTACATATCATCTCAAAAAGGCGATTCATTTTTTAAGCATTATTTTAAAAAACGTATCCTTCCTCTTGTAATCCCTACTGTATTCATGTGGCTTATATTTTTCTTTATCGAAAAATACAGGGGTATGACCATCAAGCCTCCTGTCTGGATTAATGTCTATGATTATATTTGGTTTGTGCCATCACTTATATATATGTATATCGTTTTCTATCTTAGTTTCAGACTGGTAAAAACCAAACTCTACTCCTTTACCCTGCTATGGGTATGCGTAATTGTATATTTTGTATTTTGCTGTTTTTTCAGTCCAGGAACATGGTGGTACAATAACCAGTTCATGTTTGCTATAGGTGCAGGTGTGGCAGCCCATGTCGAAAGCTTTACAGCATGGAACCGTCATCATTATCAGGGTAAGATTGTCTTAAGCCTTGTGATTACACTGATAGGCTTTTTTGCTGCAGCTTATTATGAAGAGATAACAGCTATCCTCGGCATGCCATACAGCGAAAATGTATATACTTATGTCAAAATTACCGGGCAGGTTATCAGCTCGCTCACCTTCGTGTGGCTTATGCTCCTTATTGGAATGAAGGTCAGAATCGGAAACAAAGCACTTTTCTTCTTAAGCGCCTTCACTTTAGAGCTATACCTTGTGCATCCGTTGTTTGTGCATCTTTTTTCCTTTGCTTTTGTGCAAAACGATTCCACCCCTGTATTTTATATACACAACCAGATACTTTATATCGCTGCAGTAATCATTCCTGCTGTACCACTAGCTTACGTATTGCATAAGGTCGTTGCTAAGTGTCTGAAATAATCTAATTTATTCCAAGACATACACCTCATGTATCTCTTTATCGTATCCATCATAAAAGCCAGTTGGCATTCCTTTTACAATAATAGAACCTCTATTATTCAATACTAAAAGCTTGCCATCTGAGTCAAAAGATAGTCCTTCTATCTCTCCTGGAAACTGTACTTCAGATACATTTAAGGCCTTTGTAGTCTTTAAGATGTCGCTTTTTGCATCCACCTTTGCTTTATATATGTTGTCGTACTCTCCTTTATCAGCATCCCCATCATCTGATGTGATATAAATATATCCATCGTGGTAAACAATTCCTTGAATCAAAACAGGGGCCTTTTCCATTTGATATTTTCCTAAATATTCACCAGTGGTAAGATCATAACGATAAAGATATTCGCCACTTTCTTTTTCTTCCCAAGAACACATCCACACAGAATTGTTATCTTTATCCACAGTTATTCCAGAACATTCTGTTTGACCACTACTTTCATCAAATGGAAAATCACCTTTGAGTTCTAGAGTCTCCCCATCAAATATTGCTATGGAAATATTTTTTGCTACACCATCCATAAAATACTCAACGCCAGCATAAACATTGCCGTTGTAGTAATCTATATCTCCTATATGATTGACTTCATATGTAAAATCATCGAAAGGATGGTCGTTTGTGTTTATGAAATTCCAATCACCATCATAATAAGACAAAGTCGTGCTTCCACTTATGAAATATCCATCTTCACCGCAGGCAACTCCTTGCCTGCCATCCACTTCATGATATTCCTTCAAAGAAGATTCTTTTCCGCAACCTACCAATGCTAGTACTAGCAACGAGAGTCCCACAATAACCTCAATCTTTTTGTTCATAAAATCCCCTTCCCCTACTTACTCAATCAATATAATAAAAGACCATTCTCTTTTGCCACCACAACTTGTTAATTGTGTATTTTAGCAAATAAGAATGGTCTTTTTGTGATTATATAATACTATCTATTCATTCAAACATTTTAGGCCATCTTCCAATTCTCTGTCTGGAGTTGTGTTTTAATCATATGAGCGTAGACGCCCTTTGCTTCTTTTAAGTCCTCTGGTGCTCCGGCCTCCGCTACCTTGCCGTCTTTTAATACCACTATTTTATCGGCTCCGTCAACAGTGCGCATGCGATGGGCAATAATAAGCACCGTTTTATCCTGAATTAGATGGGATATTGCTTCCTGAATCAAAGATTCATTGTCTACGTCAAGTGATGCTGTAGCCTCATCCATAAGAATGATTGGCGCATCTTTTAAGAATGCTCTGGCAATGGAAATTCTTTGGCGTTCTCCACCTGAAAGTTCTGAGCCATTTTCACCAATCATAGTATTGTAGCCTTCTGGAAGTCTTTCTATAAATTCCGTGCAATGTGCGAGCTTTGCAGCTTCTATCACCTCTTCATCTGTAGCATTTTTTCTGCCTATTCTAATGTTTTCCATAACCGTGTTATTAAACAGTGTCACATCCTGGAACACAATTGAATACATAGAAAGCAGCGTCTCTGGATCAATTTGTGATACATCCATTCCGCCTACTGTAACCCTGCCTTCTGCTATATCCCAAAAACGGGCAGCCAGGCGAGATACCGTGGTTTTTCCTCCACCACTTGGTCCGATAAGAGCAGTAACTTCCCCCTGCTTTGCTGTGAATGACACATTCTCAAGTACTGTCTCTCCATCTTCATATGCGAATTTCACATTTTCAAAACGAATATCATATCCATTGTTAGTAAGATAATCTGCCCCCTCTTGCTCTTCATGAGATAAAATTTCATCCATACGTTCACACTGTATGCCAGTATTGATTAAGGCTGAAAGATTCTGTAATGAAATTTGGAGTGGTTCATACACCCTTGATACCAAAAGCAGATACATGAAAAATGTGATAACAGAGATTTGCCCAGATATCAAAAGCCCAGAGCCTACTACAGCCACTGTACCAATACCAAGCTTTAAAATCATTTGTGCCGTAACAACAAAAGCTGCGTTAGTAAATTCTAGAACCAGATTGTGACTTTCAACCTTTTTAATCCTACCTGTCAGGTCTTCCATATATGATTGCTGTGCATTATAGGCCTTCAAATCTCTAACTGTTTCAAGTGCTTCCTGGATTCCATCAAGGCACTCCAAATTGTACTTGTAGCCCTTTCTTACTCTTATCCCTACAGTCTCTCTTGATACAAAAACGATGTAGTAGGAAATTGGAAGAACCCACATGGCCGCAATTGTCATTCTCCAATCAATGAAAAACATACTGATTACGATGATAGATGTAGAAATCATGGCTCCTACCAATTCAGGCAGCCAATGGGAGCTTGCAGTCTCAATCTGCGCACAATCATTCATTATTGTTGCTGTCAAATCTGCTATATCTTTTTTCGCAAAAAATGATAGTGGAAGCCTACGAAGCTTTTCTGCAAGTGACCTACGTCTTACACCACTTTCAATGTAAGTAGAATAAAAAGTCGCGTTATACTGTAATTTTTCCGTAAATGCGATAAGAGCTAGGCACGCCAATGAGCCCACTATATAGTACACTCCATGAATTGCCGGTATGCCTCCGTTAAACAAATCAATTGTCAACATATATAAAATGCCAACGGGAAACATCTGGGCTATGTTTGCAACAGTGCACGCCACAAAAGCCTTTTTCATATCTTTTGCCCCTTGCTTTGATAGGGCATATCTATGTTGTAATCTATCCGTCAAACTCATGATACCTTACCTACCTTCCACTTGATTGATTTATTGTACTCATGCCACATGTGATTATATGTGCCATCTGCTTTTATAAGCTCATCATGTGTGCCTTGCTCAGTAATTTGCCCATTATCCAGAACGCAAATCTTGTCCGCACTTGTCACTGTTGAAAGTCTATGTGCAATCATGATTACAGTTTTATCCTTAGATAGATTTGCAAAGGCCTGCTGCACCTTTTCTTCATTATCTGGATCTGCAAATGCTGTTGCCTCATCCAAAATGAGAATTGCTGAGTTTTTCAAGAAGGCTCTTGCTATTGAAAGCCGCTGTGCCTCACCGCCAGATACATATGTGCCCTCCGTACCTATCACTGTGTTGACACCATCTGGCAATTTTTCGATTATGTCCATGCACTGTGCATCCTTAAGCGCCTTCATTACTTCTTCATCTGAAGCATTAGGATTTCCCATTCTCACATTTTCTAAGATAGATGTTTTTAAAAGCTTACTATCCTGAAAAACATAAGATACTTTTTTCATGAGTTCTGCTGAGGCTATATCTTTAACATTTACCCCTCCAATTGATATGCTTCCACTATCTACATCCCAAAATCTGGCAACTAGTGAAGCTAATGTGGTCTTACCACCGCCACTAGGTCCAACGAACGCTATATGCTCTCCCGGCTTAATGGATAGATTGATTCCATCGATTGCATTCTTCTTTGCCTCATCATATGAAAATGAAACATTAACAAAATCAATGCTACTATCTTTAGGATTTTTAGGACTAGTCGCCTCACCAAGAGGAGCCACATTCATAAGTCCATGCATTCTATCTAATGCATCCTTAACAATCATCTCACTTTCTCCAGCATAGGCAATTTTCATTAGCGTAATTGTCAGAACCGGAGTGATGATTATATAAAACAAAATGTTAAACATCACTGTGTCAGAAACTGATGAGCCACCGAAAATATATGCGCAAATAACAATTGCTGCAAATATACTGTTTGCAAATGTTACAAAGCCTACCATTGGCATCGTAAAGTTTACCGTATATGCGATAGTCCATTTCTCATATTTATCTATGGCAGCTTTAAATCGTTTGAAAGAAAATACAGTCTGTCCAAATGTCTTTACTACAGGAATGCCTCGCACATATTCAACAGCTTCTGATGTCATTTCTCCTAAAGCATTTTGATACTCTCTCATGGAATCCTGCATCTTTTGTCCCATCATTCCACCCATGCATAAGAATGCAAAAAGCGCAGGAAGTAGACACAATAATCCTATTCTCCAATCAAAATATAGCATCATAAAGATCAACCCTATAGGAGTTGCATAGCTGACAGCTTTGTCAGGCAAGTTATGTGCCACAAAAGTTTCTGTACTGGCGCTAGATTCAGATATAGTTTTACGAATTTTACCACTGCCTTCCTGCTCGATATATCCCAGTGGCAATTTCATCACATGCTCCAACATCTTTATTCGCATATTTGACTGAATCCTAAATGCTGCAACATGGGAACACATTAGTCCTGCTATATAAATCACCATCGCAAGTGTGGCGCAACCTACAGCCCACCAACCGTTACTTTTGATGTTTACAGCCTGGGAAAAATCAGGTTTTACCTCTACAATTTCCTTGATAATTCGCCATATAAAATAATATGGCATAAGGGCAACAATCGCTGAAATAGTGGCAAGTACCCAGGAAGATATGGCAAAATACTTGTAATTGCCCGCTAAATCTAATAGCTGCTTTACTACTCCCTCTTCTTTCTTTTTATTTTTCATTACTAATCTCTCCTTTCTACAGTCCCAGAATTTTCTTCCATCCAGGAATAAAAAACTCCTTTTTCGCTGCGTTAAGTACTCTTTCATGGCTCAAGCTTTTATCTTTTGGCATCTTTCCCTCCTGTTAGTTATCAATGATTACTATTTGGTCGCTAAAAAAATAAGGAGACACAAAGGTCTCCTATTTCTTTCCCACCAATAAAGTAGATCCAGAAAGTCCCATCCAGGTTGCTTCCCACTTGCTCATAAACATTCCATTTGTGGTATCGATAAGTCTTACATCCTCATAGCCCATATCTTTAAGCGTCTTTTCAAAGGCTTTCATATCGCCATATTTACCTTTTGACATGATATCGTGGATAGCAAAAGTACCACCTTTTTTTAATGTTCTAAGGGTCTCTAAAAGAATGGCCTGTCTATCTGAACTTGGAATATTGTGGTAGACATAATTGCTTGTTACAACATCAAATGTATTATCTTCAAAAGGTAATTTGGTCGCATCCCCCTGTCTAAAACTGACATTTGACACCCCTTCCGCATGTGCATTGTTTTCGCAAAGATTCCTACTAAATGAAGCATATTCCTTGCCCCATCTATCAACTCCCATAAAAGTCACATCCGGATTTCTTTTAGCGCAAGCGATTGTAAGTGCTCCGCTTCCACATCCTACATCAAGGCCCTTTCCTTCATGAGGTACATTTACATATTCAGCAATGCCTTCTATTATCTGCTTTGACATTTGACGCTTTCCTTTATATGAAAAGGCCCTATGCATTAGAAGCATCCACACAGACATAATTAGTGACAATACACATAATGTTATAAATACTATGCTTACAACATTTCTTATAGGCTGAGTATTAATCAGTTTAAAATAATTAATAATTACAGCAATTACTAACCAAAAAACTCCTACCAAGGCAAATCCATTAATCATCCCCTTGGGCATCCAATTCTTATAATCAACTGTCATCGTATTATCCTCTCTTTCTTTACCGTTATTTTCTTGCAACTAAATACATCCTAAATCTTTTGCCTGCCTCTAATTTTTCTACTTTTAGCCCTGCATTATTGCAAAAAATTCTTATTTCATCCAATGAATATGCCGATACATTCCCATGTCCCATAAGGTTAGCTATAGGCATTTCAGTGTGATTCATAAACCAAAGAATTAAACTTGGAGCTGTATAATCTTGTAAGATTAATCTTCCACCTGGTCTCAATACTCTCTTTACACTGTCAAAAAACTTTTGTGGATTAGGGTAATGATGAAAACTGTTAGAGCATATTATTACATCAAAGCTAGCTTCATCAAATGGAAGGCTCTCACAGTCACCCACTATCCAATCAACGCCTTTCAAGTCTTTAGCCTTGGCGACCTCAATCATTTTAGGAGTAATATCTATCCCTGTGTAATGCTTACTTGGATTTTTCTCATATAAAAGAGAAATCATCGGCCCAGTTCCACATCCACAATCTAACAAATCCTGATATTCTACTTTCTCAAGTTCTGCTTCGATATATGGATAATCATCTTTACACATCTCATACATCCCAGCATTTCCAGACTCGTAAATATCTGCGGCTTTTGTAAACTCTTGAATTGTTAGTTTTTTATATTCCTGAGCTGTCCTCAAAATAAGTCCCCCTTTCCTTAAATTGGTAAAATCATACCACATCAAGTTAGATTTGTCTAACTTTAGTTATATATCTATATCCTCTATCACATTATATCTTCTTATAAAATCATATAGTGATAAACACATGCCCGAAAGACTTTTCCCTTTTAAACAGGCAAGGTAAACAGTTCTTTTGGGTACAGGTGTTGTCTTAATTATTTTCAAAGTACCACGTTCAATATCATCCTTAGCATAGGCATAAGGCAAAACACCAATACCAAATTTTCTTTTTGTAAAATTCAGCACCTGATTCATATTTTCAAGTGTATATGTAGGTTGGAAAATCAGGCCATTTTCTTGAAACATTCTATCTAAATTTTCTCTGAAATTACTAATTTCTGAAACGGATATGGTTGGATAAGAAAGCAATTCTGACAGCGAATATTCTTTAGTAAAATCAATCTCCATATCACTTGATGCGATGAATATATCCTGTATCTGAAAGCATTTTTCCAGCTGAATATCTTGATTTTTGTGAGCCAGTAAATCTGAAATGATAATTAGTGCAAAATCAATTCGATTTTCTCTCAAATAAGAAAACATCTCCTGTGTAGTGTTTCCTGATATAGACAAATGAACATCTGGATGACGATTTTTAAAGGCCTCAAGACAATCCAAAAAGCCATATCTCAAGCTGGTTTCGGTGATTCCAACAGAAATATTGTTTAATGTCATAGATTCATAGTTTTTTATATCTAATTCAGCCTTTTGGAATTCATTAAAGGCTATTTTTACACGATCAAACAAGAGCTCACCTGATTCAGTTAGATTAATATGCTGTCCGCTTCTAGTGAAAAGCGTTGTCCCAAGTTCCTCTTCAAGCTTTTTAATTGTTTGGCTTACTGCGGATTGTGAAACAAATAAAGCCTTTGCTGCGGAAGAAAAGGATGAATATGTAGCAACGTAAAAAAATGTCTTATAATAATCTAAATTGGAAATCATATGTACCTCCCGATATATTAGTTCAACTTATCAATTTATAATTATAAGTAATTTTACTAATGTTTCAAAGGTGATTAAAATAATAGCTATCAAAGCGATAATAGGAGGAACTACAACATGAAGCCAGATGAAATCCTAAATGGATTTTTTCAAAAAGAAAAACAAGAAAAGCTAGAACGCTATCGTCATCTAAACAAATATGTAAAAAAAGGACAGATTTTATTTACTGGCTCATCTCTAATGGAACAATTTCCAATAAATGAAATCTTGCAAAACCATGATATCAATTGCACTATCTATAATCGTGGAATCGGAGGATACACAATCCCTGAAATGCTAAATGCCCTAGATGAGCAGATTTTTGCATTAGAGCCTTCAAAGATTTTTATAAACATAGGCACAAACGATATTAGTAAGCCTGAAGAAACTACCGAAAAACTCATATCAGACTATCGCCAAATACTTACTCAAATCAAGGAAAGACTGCCTGAAGCAAAGGTATATATGATGGCATACTATCCTGTAAATGTTGGCGTTGCCGCAAAACAACCATGGCCTGATGCTGACATGGCTGCTAAACTTAGACTAGAGAGATTAGATGATTGTAATAAAGCTGTAGAAGATCTTGCCAAAGAATTTGGATATAAATACATAGATGTTAATGAAAGACTTACTGGAGCTGATAATCAAACAAAAGAAGAATATTCAATTGATGGTATACATATGTGGTCGGATGCTTATGAAGTGGTATTTGAAAACATGAAAAAATTCATCCTTGAATAAATGTTAGAAACGAGATATTTATATGAAACCAATTGATTTTGAAAAAGGAAAAACACTTAATAATATACTTTCTGCTGCACTCCCTATGCTTGTAGCTCAAATATTAAATCTGTTATACAACATTGTAGACAGAATATATATCGCAAGAATTCCACAAATTGGTACTGTCGCCCTTGGTGCAGTAGGCCTCTGCTTTCCCATTGTTATTCTAATTACTGGCTTTACCAATATGTATGGAAGCGGCGGCGCACCTCTTTTTTCTATTGCAAGAGGACAAAAAGACAAGGATGAAGCAATGGCCCTCCAGAACACTTCTTTTTTCTTATTAGTTGCTACAGCAATTGTGCTTATTATTGTGGGCGAAGTGTTCGGCGAGCCAATCCTTAGTGTTTTTGGAACTTCAAAATCTTCTATGGTATACGCCCTACCGTATTTACGAATATATCTGCTTGGCACATTATTCTCAATGATTTCCACTGGAATGAATCCATTTATCACTGCCCAAGGTTTTGCTGTTGTAGGAATGACAACAGTCGTTGTGGGTGCTGTTGCAAATATTATTCTTGATCCCCTATTTATTTTTGTATTTGGATTAGGCATTCGAGGTGCGGCAATAGCCACGGTTATCTCTCAGGCCCTATCTGCCGTATATGTAATGAGCTTCTTATTAAGAAAAGAAAGTGATTACAGACTCCATATCCTTAATCTTGATGAAATCAAGCATTGTGGCTATAGAGCAAAAAAGATTATTGGACTTGGTACCGCTGCATTTATCATGCAATTTACAAACGCAGTAGTACAAATATCCTGCAACAATGTGCTGTCAGCTACAGGTGGAGACATATATGTTTCTATCATGACTATTGTAAACAGCGCTAGGCAAATGATGGAAACTCCTATGCTGGCAGTTACTGAAGGAACATCTCCTATCATCAGCTACAACTATGGCGCAAAACGATACCCTAAAATTAAACAAGCAATTACTATTATGTTTGTCATAGACATAATATATTCATTAATCGTGTGGACCATCATCAGAGTGTTCCCTGCTGCAATAATTGGCATATTCAGCAACGATAAAACAATCCTTGCAGACGCCATTCCTGCCTTTAATCTATATTTTTCAACATTTATATTTATGACCTTCCAACATACCGGCCAGGTATCATTTAAATCTTTAGGATTAAAGCACCAGGCTATATTCTTCTCATTGTTTAGAAAAGTAATTATTGTTGTTCCTCTGACATACATTCTGCCTTATGCATTTCATATGGGAACTAATGGCGTATTTGCAGCCGAACCTATAAGCAATGTGGTTGGCGGATTAGCTTGTTTTATTACCATGGTGCTTACCGTAAATACGATAATAAAAGCCGGAAACTCCAAAACGGTTTTTTCTGATTAGCATTTTTACTATAAGTCCTGTCTATTTACAAGTACAGTTTTGGCAAACACCAATTAGTAACGTTTTCCCGAAATCGATTTTAAGCCCATAAGTTTTTTTCACATTATCCGCAAATCCTTTCACAAAATCAGCTTCAATGTGAAATAACTTACCACATTCAGAGCACTTGCCATGCATGTGTGTGCTGCAATTTGTATGTTCGGGAGAATACTGATAGAACCAGCCTTCGTGCTCTGTTTCTCTGTATTTGTAAATCACTCCCTGCTCGCATAGTCTATCAAGATTTCTGTAAACAGTGGTTTTATTAACACCATCAATATTTAATTGAAGATATGTCAACAAATCAATGGCACTAAACCCTCTATCTGGATTCTCCTGTAAAAATTCTAATAGTGCAGTCCTCGCCTTTGTCCTATACTCTGTTTTCATATTCCCTCACCTGTCACACCACATCCACAAAATTGTTTTCTGGAGGATTACAGTGTTCAATTTCCTTTACATATATTACAGGATACCACAAATTATATTTTTCTATATAGTCCTTATCAATTATACCTGAATATTTTACCCAATCATCCAGCTCCAGTTCATCAGCGTGAGAATAATTACAAACAAAACCAAACATAGACAAATCCTCAGCGCAGCAAGTCATAGCAAATCTCCCCAAAATGAATGAGGTTAAAACATCATCAGATTTTTTTATAACCATACCTTGAAGATTAACCTGTTTGCCAACATACCTGTCCACATTTTCCATGATATCAATATAAAAAGTAGCATAACAGTCATCTGTAATGGTAAGCTCATCTTCATTTATATCATATGGAAGATCCTCATCAAGCCTGCCACTCATTTCTCCATCCTTATCATAGAAAACAACATTCAAATATGAATTAACCACCTTAAGGCTACGCCTATAGCCTCCAATTTTATCCAAAACAGTATCACAACGATTAATAATCGTCATAAGAGAATTTCTCACTTGTTCTGCCACTAAAGGTTTCATATTTCTAGAATACATTTCAAATGTAGTAGCATCAAAAATACTGATTTCCACTAAATCTTCCCAATACCATGGAAATTCCAAATCCTTCCTATTCCACATTCCATTGTATTCAATTATCACTCGTTTTGGCTTGTACTCTTTTTCTATCTCAGCAAGATATTCAGGATTAAAATCCTCTTCTTTCTCTATGGAGATTTTTTCTACATGATGCCCCTCTAAAAAATCCTCAGGATACTCTTCGTCGCCTTCCTCGCATTCTATGAGTAGAGTTTCTCCGGAAATTTGAAAATAATCCTGTCCCAAAAGCTCTTTTATAAATGTGGTCTTACCTGCATCCATAAAACCATTTATGAAGTATATTCTTGCCATTTGTTATGCCCACTTTTCCCTATCAATACACTTTTCTACCAACTCAATAATATCCGCCTTCTCATAGCCTTTACCAATGAAGACCACCTGATTAATTCTATCTCCATATTTTTCGTCCCAATCATCACAGATATCTGGGAAAT
>Ga0256405_10007802_pt1 | contig 15770 bp, 9 predicted proteins | sample RumenRJG_02DNA_FD_189096 | JGI IMG/M metagenome (GOLD analysis project Ga0256405, IMG submission 189096) | Bovine rumen microbial communities from Lethbridge, Alberta, Canada - RJG_02 | ecosystem: Host-associated > Mammals > Digestive system > Stomach > Rumen | place: Canada: Alberta | collected... | reverse complement strand
GAAAAAATGTTCGTGTTGTCCAAGTGCAAGTAATTGCAGCTGTTGAAAAAACAGAAGTATTTTTCATCAAAATAATTCCGTCTCATATCAAGTTTGTCGATTCCCTCGATGTATGCTAGCTTTAGATTTTTGTCATACAGAGAAATCTTGCTCAGCTGCATGTATTTGACGATTTTATAAAGAGCCTCAGGAATTTGCGTCGTTTTTTTCTCAGAAAGCATCTGTATTATTGCAAGCTCTGTCTCCGCGCTTTTTTGGTACAGCTCGCCCGACAATACTTTCCCCGCATTCTTGTTATGCTCTGTTATAATCTTGTCATGCTGCTCCTTATTGTATATCACGTAGCAGTTTCGTCCTTTGTCCTTTGCTATGTAAAGGCACTTGTCCGCAATCTTGAACAAATCATCATAGTTGGACGCGTTTTCGGGCGACTTTGCAATGCCCATTGAGCAGGTCACTATGCTGGCAGGGTCGGCAGTCGTTATGCTCCATTGGATTCCTAGCCTTATGTTCCTCGCTACGTTGCGGATGTCTGATTCCTCTGTCTTATCAAGGATTATGAGAAACTCGTCGCCGCCTATTCTTCCTGCTATTCCAATTCCATTTATGGCTTCTTTTATGCACTTAGATACTGCGATAAGAACTTTGTCTCCAAAAGTATGCCCGTAAGTGTCGTTGCAGTCCTTGAATTTATCAATGTCCATAACGATTAGGGACACAGGGTTCTTCGACTCATTTATTTTTTGAACGGCAATTTCTGTAATTGCTTTTTTGTTGTACAAGTCCGTAAGACCGTCTTTTTTTTCATCATACGAATTCTTGTCAGGCTCGTGTTCCTGCCCAGTAAATATACTTCCCAAAATGAGTGCAGCCTGTCTGGTGCTAGTTTTGTGCGTGTGTACTGAAATCAGCTCCTTATTGAGCCGTAAAAATTTGTAATGCTTGTTTGCAATGAAACATAAGGAATCATAAATCATTGCATCAAATTGAGTCTTAGAATCTTCTTGTAGCAAGTCTATGCAGAAATTATCAGAAAAATACTTTCGGAACGCGTCTGCGTCGCCTGTAAAAACTGTAGTCAAATCTTTTGTGTTTTTTAGTACGAAGTTTTTTCCATCATATATATAGTAGAAAGTATCAAAATTTTGCAAAAGAGTAGTGTACTCTCGGCTTTCAAGCAGGGCTTTCTCCATAAGGTCACGAGAAAATGACAGCTCCTTTGCATCGACAAGAAATCCCTTTTCATGAGGAGATACTGAGAACAAGCAGCTTGAGGAATGCATTTTGCCTTTTATTAGGGCTGTAAAATAAGGATTCTTTGTGTTTGGCTTATAATTTTCCAGATAAAATTTGAAAGTCTTGTAATCAGATTCTTCCATATAGTCACAAAGATTTATCTGTGGTTCTGTTATATTGAGAAAACGTAAAAAACTTCTGTTTCCTTCTATTACTTGCAGATTTTTATCGATGACAAACGAAATATCGCTGATTCTTCTTTGTACTACGGAATCCAATTAAATTTCCTCTTGTTTTTTATAAACTTTTCAGCGTATCTTAAATAAAATTACTTTATGGAATAAAGATAAATTTATTATATACTAGTATTATTACTTTGTAAAAAAAAATTATTAGAATAATTGCAAAAAAAGTATTTTAGTACCTTGAACAAAATAAGGAGATGATTATGGGAACTTTTTTATTTTTGCTTATCAGCGTTGTGCTTATCCTTGTGGCTTTGTCTATTTTCTCAAATCTTGCTAAAAAAAGCAGGGAAAAGGCTGTTAACAATTCTTTGAGGACACAAAAAAATGAATCTGGAGGAACGGAATTCGTCAGATGTCCGCTTTGTAACACACCTCTCTCAAAAAAAGAGAATATGCACAGCAAGGTGTTTAGACCAATGAATACTCCTGACCAGAGAATGACAGTTCAGGGCTGTCCTCATTGTTTTCCTGTTCCAGAGATTGGGGTTAAACGGGTTTGTCCTGTCTGTGGAAAGAATGTTCCTCTTGATGGCGAGCTTATCGCACGGCTTTTTAACCGTCCCGACGGAAAAAAACATGTAATGATTACAGGTTGTACTGAATGCTATAAAAAATAAGCCCGATTCCTACAAAGAATCAGGCTTATTATCTATTAAAAAAGATTTTGGGCAAAAAAAAATTGGCAGTTTCCTACTTTCCCACCATAAGGCAGTATCATCGGCACTAAAGGGCTTAACTTCCGTGTTCGGAACGGGAACGGGTGTTTCCCCTTTGTTATGACCACCAACGTGAATAAATATATAAAAAAGAAAAAAAATTGTCAATAGACTTTTGAAGAAAAATTCTTTCCATAAAAATATCTAGTTTCAAAAATAAAATAAATTTCAAATTCTTTTTTGAATTTGCTAAAGGTTTTTTTTCGCAATCCGAAAAATTTAGTATAGGGCAGTAAAACCCACACACAACAGATAAAAAATCTGTCGTATTAACCAAATCTTACAAGGAGATATTGTATGGTTATCAATCACAATATGAGTGCAATGTTTGCACAGCGTCAGGGTGGAATCACAGAACTCAACCAGACAAAAAACATGGAAAAACTCTCATCAGGCGAGAAAATCAACCGCGCTGGTGATGATGCTTCAGGACTCGCTGTTTCTGAAAAAATGAGAGCACAGATTCGTGGTATGAACAAAGCTTCTGAGAACGCTCAGAACGCTATTTCTTTCATCCAGACTACTGAAGGATACCTCCAGGAAACAACTGACATTGTTCAGAGAATTCGTGAGCTTGCTGTACAGTCTTCTAACGGTATTTACACAGACGAAGATCGTATGCAGATTCAGGTTGAAGTTTCTGCTCTCGTTGCAGAAGTTGACCGCATCGCTTCACAGGCTCAGTTCAATGGTATGAATATGTTGACAGGACGTTTCGCACAGTCTACTGGCGAGAACTCTGTTACAGCTTCAATGTGGTTCCACGTTGGTGCTAACATGGATCAGAGAATCCAGGCTTTCATTGGTACAATGACTGCTGGTGCTCTCGGACTCCGCAATGTTGGTTCAGAAGAGATTATGTCTCTTGAGACTCCAGATTCTGCTAACCGCGCAATCGGAGCTCTTGATGAAGCTCTCAAAAAGATCAACAAACAGCGCGCTGACCTCGGTGCTTACCAGAACCGCCTCGAGAAGACAGTTGCTGGCTTGAACAACGGTGCTGAGAACCTCCAGGCTGCTGAATCACGCATCCGTGATACAGATATGGCTAAAGAGGTTGTTGATTCTACAAAGAATCAGGTTCTCGCTCAGGCTGGAACAGCTATGCTCGCTCAGGCTAACCAGAGCAGCCAGAACGTTCTCTCACTCCTCCGCTAATTTTAGTGTAGCTTGAGAAATAAATCCCTTGATGCAGAGATTTTTCGATGCATCAGGGATTTTTTTTGTCTTTTCTCCTGTTTGGTGATTGACCCTAATTTATGTAATTCTGTTATAATAGAGTGGTTTACGAAGTGTTGTAGAGCTTTTGCAGAATATAAAAACTGGAGAAAAAAATGAAAGTTAACAAACTTGAAGAACTTTTAAAAGCAAACGAGTATCCTGGACGCGGAATCGTTGCTGGCAAATCTGCTGACGGAAAATATGCCGTCTCTGCTTACTGGACAATGGGTCGAAGTGCTGGTAGCCGTAACCGTGTTTTTGTCACAGAAAACGAGAACGGAACCGAGGTTGTGCGTACAAAGGCTTTTGACGAGAGCCTGATTGCAGGAGACCCGTCCCTTATTATCTATGCAGCTGTTCGCCAGCTTGGAAACAAGACTATTGTTACGAACGGTGACCAGACAGACACAATTTTTGAGGGATTGAAGAAAGGCGAGACGTTTGAGCAGTCTCTCCGCGTCCGCAAATATGAGCATGACGCACCAAACTTTACACCGAGAATCTCTTCTTTGCTGACCGTTGACAATGGTAAGTATGACTATGCAATCTCAATCTTAAAGAGCGATAATGGCAATGGCGATAACTGCCTGCGTTTTACATATACTTACGACAATCCACAAAACGGCGAGGGACACTTTATCCATACGTACATGGGTAATGGCAATCCTTTGCCAAGCTTTGAGGGAGAGCCAGAACGTGTTGAGATTAAAGGTTCAATCGATGAATTTGCAGACATGATCTGGTCAAGTCTTAACGAAGAAAACAAAGTTTCTCTCTTTGTCCGCTTTATTGATATTACGACAGGCAAGTACGAAGAGAGAATTATTAACAAAAACAAATAAAATATATTTCTTCTAATTTAAATGTCATGCTGAACTTGAACGTCGCAGTAAGTGCGTATTCGTAGGTTCAGCATTTATTTTTTTCTTCTAACCCCTTTTTTATAAATTTTGTTTAAAAATCAAAAAACTATGTTATAATTTATTCTGAAAATCGTAAAAAAATTTGAGGGGATATTCTTTATGGCTCTGGTCGGGTTGCAACTAAAATCCTTAAAATTACAGTTTGTTGTTATTTTTGGTCTTTTTATCCTGTTGTCATGTGGTATTATGGGTGTGCTAGCGGCATTAAGCATTATGAAAACAGGTGAGCTTACTGCTACACAGCAAGGGTTATCTGCTGTTGAGATTGCTGGAAATATCATTAATGGTGATGAATTTGAACGTTTTATGCAGAATCCGAGCGAAAACGACCCATATTATGAAGAGACCCGATTAAAGCTTTTAGATGCAAAAAGGATGATGAACTGCCAGTATCTCTATACTATGGTTCCTGTTGCTGGAACCGTTTTTAGATATGTAATTGACGGTAGTTGTGACCCAAGCGACAGAGAGAATTTTTCTCCTCTTGGAACTGATGAGGATATTGAGGACTACGGAGATGCCCCGTTTAACGTAATGAAAAACGGGCTTGTTGAGTCTTCTGGCATGAAATATCAAAAAGAATGGGGTTGGCAAATAAGTACCTACAAGGCAATTACCAATTCAAGCGGTAAGGTCGTAGGAATGATTGGTGTTGATTTCAATATAGAGCTTATTGTTGCTATGCTGAAATCTCAGATTGCAAAAATTGGTATAGTAGGCATTTTGTTCCTTATCATAGGTTCTTGCATCATTTTCTTTCTCAGTCAGCATATTTTTGGTCGTGTGAAGGTTATTTCTGATTCTATGCAAAAAATTGCGGAAGGAACCGCAGATCTCACTTCCAGAATCCCAGAGGAAGGAAACAATGAGATGACGATTCTTGCAAAGAACTGTAACTCCGTCATAGCGAGCCTCAACAAGCTTGTTATGTCATTGCAGAATGAGACGGGCGTTCTTAGCGACACAGGAACCGAGCTCAATGACAAGATGAACGATTACATAAGAAGCTTCCGCTCGACGCTTGCATGTGTTGACGAAATTGCTCAGCATATCTTTGAGCAGAGCGAGCAGATTAGCTCTGTAGTTGGCGGAATGCGAAACGTTGACTCTGAAATTTCAAGCCTTGACTCGCGTCTTTCTGAGCAGTCCTCTGCAATTCAGCAGTCTACGTCTGCTGTAACCCAGATTACTTCTAACATTGAGTCAATAGACAAGAGCGTTTCTCTTATCATTGACGAATATGAAATCCTTGTGCAGGAATCTGCTGAAGGACAGAAGCAGCAGGATATTGTAAGCTCGCAGATTGCGACAATCGCACAGCAGAGCGAGAACCTTACCGAAGCAAACGCTGCAATCTCCGCAATTGCAGAGCAGACAAACCTTCTTGCTATGAACGCTGCTATTGAGGCTGCTCATGCTGGCGAGCAAGGAAAAGGATTTGCGGTAGTTGCTGATGAAATCCGAACATTGGCAGAGACATCTGCTTCGCAGTCGGCTTCTATCTCGGAATTGCTGCGCAGTATTTCTGATGCTATTGAAGGAATCGTTGCTTCTTCAAGCAATTCATCCGCAATGTTTGGACGGCTTGGCGAGAAAATCAACAAGCTTGATTCTCTTATTCGTCAAGTTCAGGGCGGAATGAAAGAAGAGAACAACGCCGTTCAGGACATTCTTACAATGATGAAGACTTTGGACGAGACCGTCGTAGGCATTACTGATGCTTCTGCCCATATGAAGAAAGAAAGTGACTCTGTGTTTGAGCGTACCAAGAATTTGCAGTCCATCGCGAATGAGACCCGTGCAAAGTCTGAGGAAATCTCGCAGAGCATGAGTGAGATGAAACAGTCTGCGGAAAACGCTCTTGATGTGTCCGTACAGAATAGGAGTGCTTCTAAGAAAGTTTCTGATATGATAAATGGTTTTAAAACTGGTCGTTAAGGTTTTAGCTTTAAAGGAGGCATGATAAAAATTACATCCGTGTAATTTTTATCACGACCAAGTTTCTGCCGTTGGCTCAAACTTGCAAATTCGTTGCCTCCATGCAAAGCCGCTAATGCGGAGTTTTAAAAGGAGATTTAATGAAGTCTTACAAGAAAATTCTTCAAAGTTCGCTAATTTGTATTAGCGTCTTTGCTTTTGTTAGTTTTTTGCATTTTAGCGGTTTTTTTACGTGGAGTGACAACAAGGCTTATGACTCCCGCATGAATGTTACGGCTCCTTTTTTCTCGCCGTCAGAGCAGATTGCGGTAGTCGTTCTTGACCAGACCAGTCTTGACTGGGCAAAGGAAAAGCTGGGCTGGTCTTGGCCGTGGCCGCGTGAGTCTTACGGAAAAATGATTGACTTCTTTAACCGCGGAAACGCAGCTTCTATCGCATTCGATATGGTGTATACGGAGCCGTCGATTTACGGAGCTGCTGATGATGAGGCTCTTGCCAAATCTTGCTCTGATTTTGGCAAAGTTATTCAGACCGTGTTTTACAGTTCTAGTGTATCAAAAGAGGGATTAAAGCCGATTCCTATTATTGAAAAATCAGCTGCCTTGCTTGGTAACGTACAGAGTTTGTTTGACGAGGACGGTATTGACAGGCGAGTGCGGTTCTATTCTGAATCAGCTTTGCATGAGCCATCTCTTGCTATTGCGAGCCTTGCTATTTCTGGTAAGCTTCCTGATATTTCAAAGATTCCGATTGCAAAGGGTGGTGGAATGTATGTCCGTTACTTGGAGGACTTGGACAGGTTTGCTCCTTACAATGCAGAACAGATTCTGCGCAGTGAATTTGCCATTGAAAAGGCAGAGAGGGAAGGCGTTCATTATGATGCTGGCGATGATTTGCTCGATCCGTCAAATTTTGAGGGAATTCACATTTTTTTTGGATTGTATGCACCTGGATTGTTCGATATTTGTTCAACTCCTATGGCTTCTACATATCCTGGAGTTGGCGTTCATATTTCCCAGATGGATACAATCCTTAAAAATGAATATCTTGCGGACGCATCCCTGCTGCTTGTGATTTTGCTCCTTGCGGTTTCTGTCGTTGGCGGTCTTCTTATTGGAGAAACCGTCTCTTATGTGCGAGTCCGCACATTCTTGTTGCGCTCGCTTTTGTTCCTTTTCATTTGTTTGGCTTATTTGGTTGCTTCTTGCGTTGTGTTTGCAAACGGCATTATCCTGCCAGTTAGTGCTCCGCTTGTTGCGTTTACGTTGTCTGTTGCCGTAACGGTCTGCAAAAATTACATGACAGAAGGAAGACAAAGACGCTATTTGAAGACTGCGTTCAGACAGTATCTTAGCCCTGCCGTAATTGACAACCTTATTGATAATCCGTCTGCGTTGAAGCTTGGTGGCGAGGAACGTGAGATTACCGCGTATTTCTCTGATGTACAAGGATTTACGTCAATTTCTGAAAAATTGAATCCGTCTGAGCTTACAGACTTGCTCAACAAATATCTTAGTGCCATGACTGATATAATCCTTGAGCACGGCGGAACCATCGATAAATATGAGGGTGATGCCATCATTGCTTTCTGGAATGCACCTACGTTCCAAAAAGACCATGCGAAGCGTGCCCTTGAAGCGGCTCTTGCTTGCCAGCAAAAGCTCGTTGAGATGCAGGATGAGCTTGTGGCGGTTACTGGCAAGCCGTTCAAGCAAAGAATCGGTCTTAATACAGGTCGTGCCGTAGTTGGAAACATGGGCAGCCGAAGCCGTTTTGACTATACAATGCTTGGAGATGCTGTAAACCTTGCTTCCCGCTTGGAAGGAATAAACAAGCAGTTTGATACATATACGATGTGCTCGAATGCTACAATGCAGAGCGCGGTAGAGAATGGCTGTACCTTTAAATTCAGGCAGCTTTCTAATATTGCCGTCGTTGGTCGCAAGGAGGGAGTTCTTGTCTACGAGCCTATGCTTGAGCAGGAATTTGCCGCACGAAAACCTGAATTCGATGTTTTTGCAGCTGCTTACAAGCTTTTTGTTCAGGGGCAGTTTGAAAAAGCAAAGGCTATGTTTGCCTCTATAAGGGATAAAGACCCTGCCGCAGGTAAATACATAGAGAAGTGCGACATGCTCATGAAAAATCCGCCCGCAAATTGGGACGGAATCCTTCGCGCGACGGAAAAATAGTTCTTGCTTGTTTTTGTGGCTAATTTTCGCCGTGCAATATCTCGCTCACGGCGTTACGCATCCGCTTGTAGGACTCGCTGCCTTGCAAGCGGATTTTTTGTATAAACCCAACTTCGTAGTAACCGAGCGAGTTTAAAGCGGCATAACTCGTAAAACCGTTTATGTAAGGTCCGTTGGTCAGTACAATCTGAGGAACCAGTCCAATGCCAAGTCCAAGCTGTACGAGTGCCATAATAGCCTCGTTACCCTCAGTCTCTGCGGCAACTATTGGATGCACGTTACGGGAACGAATCCACTCCTCAAAGCGTTCGCGGGCAAGGCCTGTTTTTGGCAGAATTAGCGGCACCGAGGAAATTATGTCTTGGGGACTGCCTTTTACATCTGCGAAGGGACCTCCCGCACTTGCCGCAAAAACAAGCGGGGTTCTTCTTACAGGTACAGAGTCCAGACCAGGAACGCCGTTATCGGGAATTGCCGCAACGGCTACGTCTGCGCGGTCTTCTCTGACGGCAAGAATAGCCCCCGCTGGGTCTCCTGTCTCAATCGAAAGATGGATTCGGGGGTAGAGTTCCGCAAGCTTTTTCAAGAATGGCGGAACAATTGAGTAACAGGCGGTTACAGAGGCGTAAACACGTAGGTTTCCTGCGATTTCTCCGCTCTGGTTCTTGAATGAATGAAGCATATCATCGCGTTCTGCAAGGCATTTCTTTGCGAACTCAACAAAATTCTTTCCTGCGTTTGTAAGTGAGACTTCCCTGTTGTTCCTGTCCAGCAAAGCTGTTCCAGTCTCTTCCTCAAGCCGTGAGACTAGGCGGCTAAGTGCTGACGGCGAAAGATTTACTTCTGCCGCCGTATGTGCAAAATGCAATGTCTTTGAAAGAGTTACGAATGCGTTTAGTTCAAAAAAATCCAAAACGAGCTCCTGTTGGTTCTGATTTTAGCATAATCAGGTTAACTTTACTGTATTTTTTTCCGATAGATTTTAAAAGAATTATTTGAATTTTCGGGGGAAACCATGAAAAAAACATTCATTGCTCTTGCTGCTTGTGTTGCGGCTGCTGCACAGGTCTATGCATTTGATGTAGCAGTAACATTGAAGACAGCTGGTTCTGTCTCAGAATATACAAAAATTGAATATGCAATCACAGAAAAATTCGGAGATTACTATCGTTCTCCAAAAGCTAAGTTTGTGCATACTTTCAATGCTAACGGTCAGGAAACAGAGACTACTGAGCTTACAAGCAAAGATAACATTGTTGATCGTGTTACTTACATCTACAACGACAAAGGTAACGTTGAGACTGCCGTATGTACTGATGAAGACGGAAAAGTTCAGTGGCGTATGGTAAGCACTTACGATGAAAACGGAAGAAAAATCGATGAGTCTGAGTACAATGCAAGTGAGACACTTGTAAACCGCTCAATCTGGAGATTTTCAAACAAGCAGATTGATGAGTCTTTCTACAATGCTGATGGTGCTCTCCTTGAAAAAATTATTACAAAAATAGATGACAAAGGTCGTACAACAGAAGTTGCTCAGTATCGTGCAGATGGTGTTCTCGATGAGAAACGAGCTTACACATACAATGATGCAGGAAAACTCTCTGAGATAGTATTCTCAAATCCAGCAGGACAGCAGACAAAACGCATTGTTTACAGATTTGACGCTTCTTATGACATTACAGAGGAGCAGACATACAATCAGGCAAATAAACTTGTCGTTCGCGTTATCTACAAATATGACACAAACGGAAACATTGCAAAGACAACAACATACAATATCGCAGAAAAATTCGGTTCGACTGTAAATGAACTTGCAGGAATCTGCGAATACACATACAATTATAATCGATAGTAACAAGATGGTTTTGATGCCGGACGGTTGATCTGTCCGGCATTTTTATTTACTGCCGCTTGTCATCGCTGTTTTGGAATAAAAACTGTTAGAGACCCTTTTTCGTTTGGGTTCAGATTATTTTTTCAAATGCCGATAGATAAGTAAATGTCTTTTATTTGGGGATGAATGAGAATGAAAACAATTGGAATTAAGCTTGCTGACGGAACGTTTTATCCAATCCTTGAAGAGGGCACTCCAAAAAAGCGGATGCTGGATTTGACAACGGCAAAGGACAATCAGTCCAAAGTTCAGATTGATCTTTATCGCTCTGAATCAGGAGCGATGGACGATGCTGAGTACGTTGACACTTTGGAAGTGACTAATCTGAACCCTCATCCAAATGGTGAGCCAGAACTTCATCTTTCTATGGGAATTGATGAGAATGGCGAGCTGACAGCCGAGGTTGTTGACCCAGAGACAGGAAAAAAGAGCGAGACTCAAGTAAATCTTGTTACTAGAACAAAGGCTGAGAGAGAAGCCCCAAATAATTTTGAAATCTCCAATGATGACATTACTCTCCCAGAAAATGCCGAAACTGTTTCTAATGATGAAATTCCTGATTTTGGTTCGACAGAACTTCCTTCTGAGAATGTTCCTGATTTTGAGAATTTGCAGAATGAGCCACCTGCAGAGGAAACCCCTGCTGCTGGCATAGTTGCAGAAGATGTGCCTGCTGCTGAAGACTTTTCTCTTGATGATATTGCTGACGCTGATTTTGCTGCAGAGCAGGACAATGCCGATGAGCAGCCTGTTGAGGATGTTTCTGATGCAGTTACAGCAGATGATGACCTTTCATTCTCTGATATGTTCGATACACCGTTGCAGTCTCAGGATGCGACAGAATCTGAGGACAATACAGAGGAATTACCTGATGTTCCTCAGTCTGAACTTGAGAATGCTCCGTTCAGCTTTGATAATGCAGAAACCTTTACTACTGATGAGATAGAGACAGAAGAGTCTCCTGCTGAAGAAGACTCTGTTGAGACCATCGCAGAGCCAGAAAATGCTACTGTTGAGGATAATGCGCTCGATAGCCTTGACCTTCCTGATTTTGATGCGCCAGAGGAAACATCTTCTGAACCTGCGGAGAGCATCGCTGCGGACAATGCCACAGAAGATTTGACAGAACCGTCCGAGGCTGCTGCAGTAGCCTCTGCTGCGGCTATTGCAGATGACCTTGATATTGCTTCGCTTGATTTTGACAACTTGGACGAGGAGTCAAAGCCTGCTGAGACACCGCTTGAAGAAGCTCCTGCAGAGGACTTCTCCGTTGCAAGCTTTGATACGCTTGATTCCCCAGCTGCCGTTGACAGCGTAAAAACTGAAGAGTTTGATTTGCCAGACTTTGACAGTCTGGATGAAAAGACCGCTTCTTCTGATGGTGATACACTTTCAGAAAGTTCTCTTGATACTCCAAATTTCAGCACGGCTGATATTGCAGAGATTCCTGACTTTGCGGCAAACGATAATTTTGCTGATTTGCCAAAAGAGGAGAGTTTGGACTTACCAGACTTTGACAACCTTGATAAATCATCAAATTCTGGCAGCAGCGATTTTGATTTGCCTAATTTTGACGAGACAGAAACATCTGCTGACAAAACATCTGACTTCTCTGTTGATTCTCTTGATTTGCCAGATTTTGACAGCCTTGACAACAAGAATGATGAAAGTGGCAGCACAAGCTTTGATATACCTGATTTTGACGATACTTCTGCAAATGCAGCCGTTGCTTCAAGTACATTTGATTCTTCTGATTTTGAGCTTCCAGATTTTGACGATAAGAACTCTGAAAAAGAAGATTTGTCTGATATCCTTGATGACACAAGCTCTTCAAGCAATACGAGCGATACAACTAACTTTGCGGCTGCTTCGCCTATGGATTTCTCTGATTTGTATGATAAAGAAACTCTCTATGGTGAGCACTCCACACCTTATGATGAGGACGAGCAGAAAAAGAAAACAAGAGTACCTGTTGTTATCTGCATAATTTGTGCGATTATCTGTATAATTGCAACTTTGCTTATTCTCTTTATTATTCCGTCAAAATACAATTTGCGAAAATCTCGCAATACAAAGAAGAATTCGCCGACTGCTATCGAAAAGTCTATTACAAAGCTTGAGAAAGAGAAGCCTGCGAAGACTGAGTCTAAAAAAGAGACTAAGACTGAGAATAAAAAAGAAGAAACAAAAGAAAGCACAAAAGATACAAAGAAAGACGTTATTTCCGTTCTACCTTCTGAAAACAAAGCAGCAGAGGCTTCAAAAACTCCTGCTACGGAACCAAAAATTGTTGCTCAGACGGAGAAAAAGCCAGATCCAGTTAAGGCTCCTGAAGCACAGGAAGATAAAGTCATTATCTCGCCAACGCCTGATGTTGTGCCTGTTCCAAAACCAGAGCCAATTGTCAAAGCTGACGATGTAAAATACAAAATCAAGTGGGGCGATACACTTTGGGATATTTCTGATACTTTCTATAGAAATCCTTGGAAGTATCCGCGTATTGCTAATTACAACCACATTAAGAATCCTGACCTGATTCTTTCTGGAACTGAGATTCTTATTCCTGCAGAGTAAGTAGCTTGGATACAAAAAGCCGGTTTGCATAAAATCGGCTTTTTGTATTTTGAAACTTTCTCGCTTTATTTTTATTTATTTATTATGTTAAAAAGTTATACAACAGTTCAGTTAAAAAACATATTTATTTCGCTCGTAATGGTTCTGCCACTTTTTTCTTGCAAACATCTTTGTGCAAATGAAACGCAGAAACAGTTCAAAAATGACTCTTATTATTTTATGGCTTTACAGGCGGCAGATGAGCATGACAGCGAGAAAGCGATGCGTTTTTTTAAAACTGCTCGCGAAAAAGGCAGCCCGCTGGTTTCTCGCCGTAGTGCGGAAGCTCTCACGATGCTTGGTAATATGCAAGAAAGGCAACAAGCCGCAAAATACATTGAAGACAATATAGACAATTATGACTCTCTTCTTATCGCTTGCCGTGAGTATTATCGGGAGAGTGAATTCTCCTTGGTGATTTCTGCAACTGATGACATTGATTTTGCAACGGCTCCTAACGGGCTTGTCCAGATAAGGTTCAATGCAATGCTGGAAAAAAAAGACAGCCGTTTTGAATCGGAGTATTATAAATGGATTTTGAGCAAACCGCTTTCACCTGAGCATTTGTTTTTTTATCAAAAATACCTATCTCTTAAAGTCCTTGATTTTCAGAAGCTCCAGAAGCTCAATCAGGAAGAATTTGAAAGACGTTTTGCAGCTCGTGCAATGGAGATTAAAAAGTTCGTCGAGACAGGAAAAACCTCCGAAGAGACAAAACTTTCTGAAAATATTGAGAGTAACGAGGCTCAGCCGCTTACAATGGAAGTGTCTGACGAGCAGAAGGTAATCACGTTCCGTGTGAACATTTACCAGAAAAACTACCGAGAGGCATTCTCGGCTATTGATGTAATCCGAAAGATATTTGAAACAAGCGAGGACGGCTTTAATGAGCAGATCCTCTCTGATATTGGAAAAGCAGGCTTTTACGGAACTGTTGATTTTTATGCTACGGCAAAGTTGTTTGATGAGTTTGCAAAAACGCTGATACCAGAGCACTCGTTTTACGCTTATTTTTATGCTGCACGACTTTATGATAAAGCTGGACGTTATCAACAGCAGGCTGAGGAGTGTTTTAGAAAGGCGTTGGAAGTTGCCTTTGATTCAGTAAAATTCGACAATTGTCTTTGGTATCTTCTTAATTTTCAGCTTAGAAGCTCGACTGATGATATAATTGCTACATTGAAAACTTATGGCTCTAGAATCTCAACTCCAGAGTATTTTGATGATTTTTTCAATTCGCTTTCTGTGCTTTTGCTCTCAAACCAAAAATGGCAGGATTTTTACAAGGTCTGGAAAGAGACTGAATCGAATTTCTCTGACTATATTTACACAAAGTTTGCCTATATCTCAGGACGGCTCATTGAAGAGGGGCTTGCTGCTGGCGGAACTGGGCTAAAAACACGGCAAGCCGTAGACGCTTTTACAAAGGTGCTTGCAAAAGGCGGGGACTTTTACTACAAAGTCTGTGCATTGGAGCGTCTGAACCTTATAGACTCTGATTCAGTCCGTACTGTAATGCTTACGAAAGGGCTTAAGAAGGATGTTACGATAGAGCGGACAGGGGCAAGTGAATTGGTCTCTGGATATGCGGCTTTTGGTTTCCCTCAGAAAGTCTACAATGAATGGCTTCTTAACAGAAAGAACCTTAGCGTTGAGGATTCAATCGCCGCAAGCAAATTCTTGGGTGTGTGCGGCGAGTACAACAATACGTATAATGTCCAGAGCCTTAGAATTGCCGACAGAACCTTGAACAATTTTAGCGGAAAGATTCCCGAAGAACTGCTGCATCTGGCGTATCCTCGTTTTTTTAGCAAAGAGGTTGAGAATGCTTGCATCGAGAACGAGTTGCCAGAGTATTTGCTGTTTGCACTAATCCGTTCAGAGAGCTTCTTTGATGCGAGTGTCTCTAGCACAGCAGGAGCTTCTGGACTGACTCAGCTTATGGAGACAACCGCCGCAGACGAGGCGAGAAAACTCAAGCTTGAGGTTTATGACATACTTGACCCAGAGACAAACGTACGCATGGGAGCACACTATTTTAAGTCGCTTATTCCAAGAATTGAGGATTCGCCGATTCTTGCCTTGTTTGCATATAACAGCGGCTTGTCAAACGTGCGACAATGGGTAAAGGCAGCAAAGCGAGACTGGGCGGCAAAAGGTAAGGCACCTCATAATCCTGCGGGCATAAGCACGGACTTGTTGCTTGAAACCTTGCCGTATGCAGAGACTCGCGAGTACGGTCGCAAGGTTGTCTCAGCAGCTTGCCTGTACGCATGGCTTTACTACGACATGACACCAGCCGAGACTGTGCGGGAAATAATGGGCGACTAGAGCAAATCGAATGCTATAAGCTTTTTATAGCTCTAGTTTCTATTAAACACACAAATCGCCGTTCACATCTTCGCCCTTGACCGCGCTTTCAATAATCGCTGTCATATCCTGCTTGGAAAGTTGCGGACAGTAGCACACATTCGGGATTTCTGCCTGCAATTTCTCAAACAGCTTTCTTGATGCCGTAAACTTACGTCGTTCCTCCCCGTCGATATGGTCTTTGTCCTTGTCTTTTGTTTCCACAACAAGATTCAGCTGTTTTTTGCCGTCGTTGCGCTTTATAACATACATAAAATCTGGGCTGTAAGTGCCGTCTGCATAGGTCGGAATGCGAACCGTTCTGCGCGGAATCTTGCCGTACACTTCAACGCTTGCAATGCTCGATTTTATCTCTGTCGTGATGTTCTTGTGTTCCAAATCCGAATCATAGGCGCAAGAATCATAGAGATAGTTTTCTA
>Ga0256405_10007801_pt1 | contig 15771 bp, 20 predicted proteins | sample RumenRJG_02DNA_FD_189096 | JGI IMG/M metagenome (GOLD analysis project Ga0256405, IMG submission 189096) | Bovine rumen microbial communities from Lethbridge, Alberta, Canada - RJG_02 | ecosystem: Host-associated > Mammals > Digestive system > Stomach > Rumen | place: Canada: Alberta... | reverse complement strand
TTTCCTCATACAGCCGGATCACCTGTGATACCACTTCAGAAAGAGGCATACCACTCTTTTCCGCTTCTTCAATCAGACCCTGTGTGTAAATCACCGGTGCGATCTGGTCATCACTCCTAATAAGGATTCCACGGAAGGTAACTTTATTCTTTACGGAATCAACCTCTTCTGCGTCGTAACCTCTTGCAATCAGCGCATTCACAATATCTGTTCTTTTCATAATTCGTCTCCTTTTCATGATTTAATAATTTCATTATTTTATTATTTATTTACTTTCATTATCTAGTTCGGGCTTCTGATGATATTCATGATCGACCTCCATGACTTGCTGGTTGCTTTTTCTGAGCGCTCACGGATTGAGCCGGGTTCACGCAAGGATCCGAAGGACTCTGCCATGTCCTTGCGGGGTTCCGGATCGGGCCGTAGCCTGAGAAAAAGCGACCAGTATGCCAAGAGGTCGATTAATCGTCAGGAGCCAGAACTAATGAACAATCCTGTTCCTGGCTTTTTTTGACATTCATTTATCTTCTTTAGGAGCGTAGCGACATTATTAAGCGCCTGCGGCGCTCTTATCCCGCGCAAAAGAAAAGCCCCCCTTTCGGGGGGCCTTCCGGCAGTCTGTGTCAGCGATCGATGAAATTCTCACTTAGGGATAGGATGCACCCGACCAGCTTCTCCAGTTTCTCGCCCATGCTCTTTGCGTTCTTGCAGCGCTTCTGGGATCCGCAGACCTTCCAGAGATACTTCATGCAGGCTCCGCCGTTCTTGTGCCGATCAAAAACAAACTTTACCGGCTCCGCTTCCAACTCTTCGTATAGATCTTCTGCTGTAAAAATAGTTTCTAAGTTCGTTCCCTCAAGAATTATCGCCTCCGATGTAATGCTGCAACTGGTAATCTCAGTAATCATTTTTTACCTCCTTTGGATTTAAGTGTTCCAGACCGTTCTGGTTGGCATGACCGTGAATCAACTTGAACCGCGTGCAAGGATGCCGCTCTGCGGCACTCGACAGCGAAAAATTTCCAATTTTTCGCGTGTCCTTGCAGGCATTAGGATCAAGTCGATTCAAAATGCCAAAACCAGTAGGTCGTGTGAACACTATCAAAGGAGATGACTGATTACGGAGATCAGCAGTAAAGCACACGAAGGAAGCAAAAAATGAACTGAAACTGTTTGCAGAAGATCGAGAAAGTTGGAAGCGGAGCCGTTGTGATTTGATCGGCACATAGCGGAGCCGATGAAATGTCGATGGTGATGCTCCAGAAAAAGAACGCAGCTGGACGGTGGAGAAGGTTGGGAAATCATCTGTTGTGTGAATTTCAGCCGCTGACACTGCCGGAAGAAATACCGAAAGGGGGCTTGTAAAGGCGCGGGCATTCCCTGCTTGCTTCTCTCCTTCCCTGGAGTCGGGGAAGGAAGGGGTGCCGGAAGTGATATGCCGGCTTCTGCCGGAGAGGCAGACGATGACTTGTCATCAGCCGAACCGGCATGGCAGATCACGCCCCGGCGGGGTTGGATTAGGAATGGTCCCATAGAAACCCTATTCCCAATAACGATATACCGTTGATTTGCTTAACGAAGTATCCTTTATGCAATCCGCTTTTCTTCCATCCGGATGCGCGGCTCTCCACTCGTGAACAATATCCGCTTTTCCAGGCCTGCCGTTTTTATTACGCCATTCACCATCTGGATAGTCGATCATCTGCACTGCCCTGGCTCTCTGCAGATGAATCTTCTGCGGTCTTCTGTTCCTCTTGTTTTTCTTGATCTCGATCCCTGACAATTTGGAGATGTCTTCGATCGGGAAAGTGACATACCGTTCGTCATAACATTCCAGTGCGGATTCCACATCCGCTTTGATAAACGGCTCTGACGGAGCGATATCGTTTAGAAACGGAATCAGACCGTATGCATCCTGTTTCAGCTGGTCTTCCTCTATCCCGGACTTTACCGCATAGATTGCAAGGCACATGATGTTAAAGTATCGGTGGTGTAATGCTGCCCCTGCACGTATTTGCCTCTTCCACCATTCATACAGATCCGGCTTGCATGTCCAGTGCCCTTTTGTCTTGTCTCCGTTCACGATACGCTTTTCGTACCATTCCGGATATCTCTTTTTCGCATCCTCCAGAGTGATAAGTGACTCGCGGTGGAATTTATATTCTTCAACCCGCTGATCCTCCGGAACATACTCTGAGAGCATTCCGAGGGAAAAAGGATGGCTGTTCATCCGGAACGCCCTGATCCGGACGCCTTCTATTTTCGTCTTCCCTCCAACCACACGAAACCCCTGATTGATTCCCTGGAACTGCTTCTTGTCATCCTTGCTGGTGTAAGGGTTCCACATCTTTTCCGTCAACGCATACTTCAGCGTCTTCAGCTGTATCTTCAGATACGGATACAGAGACACCGGTTCCTCAAACAGATAGTAAAGGTGGATCCCATGGCCTGACAGCATCACATAATTGGGAACTGGATACACCTTCGCCCGGAACGCACCACTGAGGAAGTTATTCAGGGTCTCGTCCGTTACGCCGTCCAGATCAAAAATCAGGGCATACATCCTATTGGCATTCGCCTGAAGGTTCTTCCTCCCGAAATAAGTGATCCCGTTCAGGATGGAAAAATCAGCCTCCTGCAATTCCTTCAGGATCTCCGGAAACGTATCGTCAAACAGAATCCGGTAATGCCCCTTCAGGTCTTTGTCGTTTTTCCAGTAAGCCACCGGGTTGCTCTTCAGGTTCCTGGTCTCCTCGTCCTGTCCTTCTTTCTGAATCTGTCCGGTTCCCAATTTGAAAATATCAGTGTATACTTCCATCGCGGAAACCTCCGTTCCGCTCCAATCCTTCAGAACGTCCTCCAGCATGACCAACCCCTCCAAGAACCCCTAGCGGGGCACGTTATATTATCAATACTGTTTTGACACCTTTTTTATCATAAATTATGAGCCACTTCTCTGTCAATCATTGCCATATCATAAAATCATGATATAATTACTTTCAATATATCATGATTTCAACATTTAACTGTTTTGAGGAGGTGATTTCTTCATAATGAAAATCATTACAATGGCAACATTGAAAGGCGGCGCCGGCAAAACTGTGAACCTGTTCAACATCGCCGGCATCCTTGCAGAGAAGAAAACGGTGCTTCTTATAGATGTCGACCCTCAGTGTAATTTGTCCAATGATTGCAGGATCGATGTGACGGACCGTAACGGATATTCTGTCAAAGATATATTTGATAATACCCCTGCGAAGCAGCCGGACGCAGGAGATCTGATTGTCAAGGCTCCCATTCCGGATCTTAAGAAACTGGATATCATACCTTCTTCCATTTTGTTGTTCAAAACGGAGCAGAAGATTGCATCACGCGGTGACAATACGCATATCCTTGAAAGGTACATAGAACGGAACCGGAAAGTATTCGATTCATATGACTATGTTCTGATTGACACAAACCCGTCCATGTCTCTGGTCAATATCAACGCATTCTATGTTGCAGACAGCATCATCTTGTCTACGGATGTTTCCAATAACGGAATATCCGGAGTGGAGCTGTTCTGCGCACTTTGGGATGAGAAGAGAGAAGAGCTTGAGAAGGAAGACAATATCGAGGCTCTAATTATCGGAAACAATGACCGTCGATCACGTCTAGGAAAAGAGCTGTATGAATTTGCATCAGAAGCTGGCTTCAGCCAGGATCTTCTTGTGAAAACAGTGATCCCTCAGAGCAAGAAAATAAAGGATACGGAAATGAAGCACACGCCGATTAACATACTGTACCCATCAGATGATATAACTCAGGTATACAGGGATATTGTTGATGAACTGAAGAAGGGAGGAACCCTCTAATGCCTAAGAGACAAAGCCCGGAAAATTCGTTTGCAACATCTTCCTCTGGTTCCAAGGTGCCGCCAAAAAAGAAAACCACTAAAAAAGCAACTCCGGAAGCTAAGAGAGATGCAACAATCATGTTCTATGTTCCAGAATCTTTGAAAAGAGATCTGAAGGCGTATGCCGCAAACAATGGAAAATCCATGAAAGATCTGCTTAGAGAAATGATAGAAGAAAAAATATATCAATAATTCTATAAATGTTGAATTATTGATTTCATTATTTATTGATTTTGCTTTGTAAACGGGAGAGACAATGACAAAGTTTAAGCTTGGGGAATTGTTCTGCGGGCCGGGAGGGCTTGCCTGCGGCATCCTTAGATCGAGCAGTCAGGATAATGAGTATCAGGTAGTTCATGCCTGGGCAAACGACTATGATGCTGATACCTGCAGGACGTATATTAAAAACATTTGCCCGGGAGATCCTTCTTCTGTGTATTGCTCGGATGTTAGGGATTTTGATTTATCAGGGCTCGGCGAAATAGATGCTTTCGCATACGGCTTTCCATGCAATTCATTTTCTAATGTGGGAGAGCATCAAGGAATTGCGAATGAGAAGTACGGACAGCTGTATTGGTATGGAGTAGAGATTCTTCGGAGATATCAGCCGAAGTGGTTCATTGCAGAAAACGTCAGCGGGATACGCTCGGCAGGAAGCAATGACTTTCATATTATTTTGAATGACCTGCGTGAGTCAGGGTATAAGCTGACCCCGCACCTTTACAAGTCAGAACTATACGGGGTTCCGCAGACAAGACACAGGGTTATTATTGTAGGAATAAGAGACGATATACCTGTTGATTATCGCGTGCCGGACCCTGCTGAGTATGCAGGCTGCGATATATCTTCAAGGACAGCATTGACCGGGATACCGGATGATGCACCGAATAACGAAAAGCGCAAGCTGGATGCAAGAGTTGTGAAAAGACTTTCTTATATCAGGCCGGGGCAGAATGTCTGGCAGGCAGAGATGGCAATGCCTGAAGAGCTTAGAATAAAGACAAAGACAAGGATCAGCCAGATATACAGGAAGCTGGATCCGGACAAGCCGAGTTATACCATAACTGCGTCAGGAGGAGGCGGGACTTTTGGATACCATTGGACGGATCGCGAGCTGACAAATCGCGAAAGAGCACGATTGCAGACGTTTCCGGATGATTTTGAGTTTGTCGGAAACTATTCCTCTGTCAGGAAGCAGATCGGAATGGCGGTTCCCTGCAGGCTTGCTGAAATAGTTGCAACGGCAATATTGAATAGTTTTGCCGGAATTTACTATCCATGCATTGAGGCAAGCATGAAAGGATGAATGAAGGAGACATGGCGGTGCTGAATTATTGGTGGGTAACAAGGCCGAAGAGAAAGCTGAACAGCATTCCGGAGGTGTTGGCGGCGTTTTCAAATGTCGCCCTGGCATCTCAGTGGTCCGGAAGCCGCGATACGCATATCCGGTTTGAGGAAGAACTGGAACGAGACGGTCTGAAGAGGGTAGGAGTAAGACGTGATCACTCCGGAAGCGGAGGCAGGACATATCAGGCATGGCTGTCAAGCCTTGGGCTGATTTTTATTCAGGATGGCACCGGCATGCCGTTCCTTACTCTCGCCGGAGAAGCAATCATGGCGGGAAGATCGCCGGTTGCAGTTCTGAAAGAACAGGTCCTTAAATATCAGTTTCCTTCTCCTTTCGGCATTAAAACGCATGTGTCGGATCGGTTTAGAGTACACCCCTTTATTTTTCTGCTCAGGCTGATTACAGATGACAGGATAGAGTATCTGACAGAAGAAGAGATCGCAAAAGTCGTTATGACAGAGGCCGTCAGCGACAGCATTGTCTGCTTTGAAGATGTAATAGGGAAGATCCTTGCGTTCAGGGAAGATGGAGACCGCTCCCTGGCATCTGATTTTATTGATATGCATATGCCGTCAAGCGGAAGAGTCAACCTTGATCATCCTTACAGTCATCTTACGGATACGGCGAACACGATGGCAAACTGGCTTGATTATACCCAGCTTGTGGTTCGTGAAAACGGAAAGATCATGGCATCACCGGAGAAGCTTCTGGAAATCAAATCGATTTTGAACCGGAAGGCTAGCTTTATTCCAAGGCCGGAAGACCATGAATTCTTTCAACGAAAATACGGGATTGATCCATGGCATCAGAAAGATACCAGAAATCTGCTCGGTTCAAAAACAATAACAAGCCAGGCGATTGACATGCAGCGGATCAGACAGGCATTTATTGCATTGTCGATGCATCGCCCGATTGGAAAGATTGATTACAGCATTGTCAGCAATATAGCTGATGCGACCGGCACAGATCAAATGCTTGTCGAGACTGTACTGTACAAGGAATACCCGCACGGGGCAGTAGGCGGGTTCCTGGCAGGATATTATGAGATGGCTTTCAAAGGAAGGGATGAGGCTGTAGATTTTGAGATTGCTACAACGAATATATTCAATGATGTGTTCGGATATGAGGCAATCCATCTTGGTCAAACCGGAAGCAAATCAGCCCCGGATGTTCTTCTGATATCAAACGAAGAAAAGTACCAGGCAATAATAGATAACAAGGCATATAGCAAATACAGCATTTCCGGGGATCATCACAACCGGATGGTGCATAATTACATAGAGAACATCAGCGGCTACAGCAATTCTCCGTATGAAATAGGTTATTTCACGTATATTTCAGGAGGGTTCATATCTACGATTGACAAGCAGATTCAGGCAGAAGCTGAGGAAGCGAACGTATGTGGATCAGGAATAACTGTATCGAATCTGATCCAGATGGTGGAACGCCATCAGGATCAGCCATATACGCATAAGGACCTGAGAAGAATCTTCAGCATAAACCGCCAGGTGAAGCTTTCAGATTTATAGATTGTGATATGGATAATCTTACTTCAGAACAAAGAAAGAAGAATATGTCACACATCCGGAACAAGGATTCCGGCATCGAAATGAGGCTCCGAAGAGCGTTGTGGCATAGAGGTTATCGTTACCGGAAGAATTGGAACGCTTTGCCTGGGAAGCCGGACATTGTGCTGACAAAGTATAGAATAGCGATATTCGTAGACAGCGAATTCTTTCATGGGAAAGACTGGGATGCGGTACTACAGAACCGCATCAGAAAAGGATCAAATCCGGAATACTGGGAGAAGAAGATAACCCGGAATATGGAGCGGGATCGGGAAGTGACTGCTACTCTTAATGGTATGGGCTGGAAGGTTCTGCGCTTCTGGGGCCGGGATATTATAAAGAATCTTGATGATTGCATTATTGCGGTTGATGAGGCGGTTGAAGATATTATGATTGGTCAGGATTCTACTTGGTGATATCTCTTTCATTGTCTGAGAAAGAGCAAATGTTTTCAATACGCTTGAGGACACAAAAAGTTCACAAAAGGCTCATGAAAGGCATATTTCAGGGTAATCTGATAGGTAAAACATATAATTTAATATGACTTAATATGACTTAGACCTGCTTTTTGTTCTTTTGAGGGTCGCCTTTGGAAGGCTTGACATTGCTCAAGTTTGAGATATTATGTAGGTATCAACAGCATATGCTCTTGGTTATCGGGACCGCATGGTCCAAGCGATTGGGTAGTTGGCAACTTATGTTGCTTCATATCCGGTCGTTTTTTTTTTACTTGTTGGCGAAGCATAATCTGTCTTCGGCGTTCAAGGGGAGAGATTAGGCTTTCAACGCACTAAGCTGTGAACGAGCTTGGTGCGGGAAAGGAATGGTGAGCAATCATGATTCAAGCAGCTGTCACTCAGGAAGTAGTTGTCCTACAGCTTAGGGCACGTGAAGCTGGTTCATTCACTGCTGATGATGGTAGACAGGTGGATTATGCTGGTGGGCTTTTTATGTATTTTGTTCCGTTTGGCGTCTATCGGGGCTCCATCTCGAATCGGAAGGTCAATCCACAGGCTGAAACAAAGATTGAGAAGATATTTGAAGCTGCGTATCCAGGAACTTTAGCACAGATCACTACGGATGCAGAGAATACGATCATCGACGCTAAGCTTGTGCAGAAGTAATTTTCTTGTCATGAGGGGTGGGAACAATAAACCCATCCCTCTTTTATAAACGGAGGTAGCGTATGCTTGAAAAACTAAAGAAGAAGATTTCGGATTTTATGAAATCAGCGGATAAGGATAAACTGGCTGTGATAATCGCAACTATAATCCTTCTGTTGTTTATAGTCATATTCTGGGTCATTTTTCAGGATGTGGTAAAAGGCGGGATTGCGCTCATTGCTTTTATCGCAATTATGTTCGGCGATTCCATAAAGAGGGCCTACGAAAGAAACAGTTGCGGGAATACTTGCGCTAGCTGCACGGGGTGCCAGATGAAGTATAAGTATATCAATCGGCTGGTGTATGAGGCGCTGTATTCTTTGAGGAAGATGTATGAGTTTGAGGTGCCGCGATCAGAAGAACTGATACAAAGTTCTGAACCGGATTCTCCGTTATTCGACTCGAAATACGGTTTCCCGGTGAACTTATCGCGGTTGTGGTTCAAGACCTTATGGAGTCACATAAAGACACCAGAAGAGTTGGATAGCTTTGATGTAAATGAGTTCCGTGCCATTTTGCGCAAGGAGATTATCGATCTGTTCAATACTCATCGGATATGGTTCTCCGAGTCACCCATTACAGGACTGTGGGTGGATCTTGTGAAGATCGATCCGTACTCAATACGGATCATGATAATCCCTTATTGTAACGGCGTGACCAGTGCCTACTTGAATGCCCGCTATGAAGAAGAAATCCGGTCCAATGAACAAGAAGGGCGCTGTGATAACACAGTGGTATATGACGATGAGATGGTCTGAGTTGGAGAAGCAGGAAATCCGGGTGGGGTTCCACCCGGATTTTCTAAAGCATGGAGTACGCCGCGTTATAAGTATCCATCCGTTCAATCCGCCGCACTTATGTCTGACCGGTGCCAGCGGAAGCGGAAAAACATATTGTGAAACGATTTTGTTGGACAGGCTGCTCATGAGTAAGGCAGAAGTTTTTATGGCTGACTTCAAGGGGATAGACTTTAGGTATCTTCACGGGTGCGGCCATTTCAGCCAGCATATGGACGTTGGCCATACACTTGATCAGGCTGTGGATCTGATGAATCAGAGGATGGCAGGGGATGTTCCTGTCAGCCATCCTGTATATCTGTTCTTTGATGAGTGGGCGGCATACCTTGCGATGCTCCCAAAGAAAGACGCGGAAAGTGCAAAGCAGAAATTGTCATCTCTTCTGATGCTGGGCCGCGGAGCGGGAGTCTGTGTTATTTTGGCCTTACAAAGAATAGACGCATATAACTTTGGTTCGTCTCGAGAAAATCTGGGTTCAAGTCTGGCTTTAGGTTCTCTCTCGAGAGAGGCAAGACAGATGCTGGTGCCGGATCCGGATCACAGAGAACTGTTACTGCCGCAGGGACGTGGACGAGGATACCTGATAACTGATGGGAAAGCTCCTGTACCTGTGGTTATACCTAAAATAAGGGATGTGGATGGAATGCGCAGAAGAATCCGATGCGCGATGGAAGAAGAAGACAAGAGGTTTCCTGTTGAATAAAGTACGGATGGTCTGCCGCCAGCGCAGGCCTGCAGGTCCGGAGCCCCGGAGGCCCGAAGGGCCGCAGGGGCGGAGTGGCCGAAAGGCCGGAGCGGTGGCAGACCCGCGCCTTTAGTATTACAGGCGCGATGTAGCAATAGCGAGGAAAGGGCATAAATTTAGGGAGAATCGACTGCACGCGAGAATGTAGCAATGTAGCAAGGGGGGTGATCGGATAAATGCATAGTCAGAAACTGCCTGTCGGTAATGATACTGTTCGCGACACGCAGGCGCGGAAGTATCTTATCACAATCAATAATCCTGCTGACAAGAGTCCTCCATGGACACCGGAACGGATCCGGGAGGTTATTGGAAAACTGAAGTCTGTTGTTTTTTGGTGTAAAGCAGATGAGATTGGAGCGGAAGGAACCTATCACATTCACATTTTCATTCTTGCTTCAAGCCCGATCCGTTTCAGCACGATCAGAAACAGCTTCTGCGGTGAAGCTCACATTGATTCCTGTTATGGCACGCCGGAGTCGAATCGGGCGTATGTGGCGAAGGAAGGGAAGTGGGCTGCGACAGCAAAGGCTGCGACGAAAGTGGATGGCACGTACGAAGAACATGGTGAGATCCCTGCAAGCACACGGTTGTCAAAAAACGGGTTGCTACAGTATATATATTCACTGGTTGAGGCCGGGCTGACCAATTACGAGATACTGCAGATACTGCCGGAGTCGATGATCTACCTGGAGAAGATGGACCAGGTCAGACTCTTGTTGAAGTCAGAGAAGTATGCGAATGAGTTCCGGCAGATGAATGTTATATACCTCTTCGGGCCGACCGGTGTGGGAAAGACGCGGTACGTTATGGATAAGTACGGTTACACGAATGTGTATCGGATAAGTGATTACTCTCATCCATATGATGAATATAAAGGACAGGATGTTGTCATGTTTGACGAATATGCCAGCGGATTTAAAATTCAGGATATGCTTCAGTGGCTTGACGGCTATCCTGTGGATTTGCCAGCCAGATATCACCAAAAACAGGCTTGTTTTACGACCTGCTATGTGGTGAGCAACCTGGACCCGATTGAGCAATACCCGTCCGCTCAGAACGAAAAACCGGAGGTCTGGCGGGCATTTTGGAGGCGATTCAATAAGATCATCTATTTTATGAATGAAACAACTCGGAAAGAGTTTGCTTCCATCAGTGAATATATTGACTGGAGCACAAGGACACAAAAAGATCAGTTTGGCTTTATTTTGGAGCCGGTATAGGAGGAATGGAAATGGACGTAAGACATTTAAACAGGAATGAGATTGTTGAGTTGAAGGAGAGGTATCTCATCGATCTTATGGATCGGAAGGGTGAGACTCCAAGCTACGGTGAGCTGGACGCGGTTGACGACCTGATTGATGATGAGACGATATTCGAGGTTTTCTCCGGAGTCAACTTCGTAGAAGAAGATTTCTTCTGCAACGTGCTCGGCTGATACAGCCGTCAGGATGCCGTCAGAATGGTTTTCATGACCGTAGGGGTAGTTTCCCTGCGTCAGGTTACTGAAAACGCATCTGGCGGCATTTTTGAATTGTGCCGCAGATCCGGACAATTCATGATCTTGAACAAGTTGCGTTCCCCATTTAAAGCGAATACGGCTTCCAGACGGGGCGAATTGCGCGGGAATTGTATTTTGAAGAGGCCGGATCTATTGAAAAAATTACGGTTTTCTGTATAGATGTTTAAACATTACAATATGCTGGTGTGTGCGTAATTCTTTTTAATCTGTTAAGGATACCTCTTCTTATGAAGATTCTGAATAATCAATTGGCAGGAAACCATCCTCCGTCACGTATATGCTTCCCACAAGGCCTTCTTCGTTTATCTCGTATGCAACATAGTGCACATACCCATCCTCCTCATCATCATCAATATAGACTTTCCATCCATCTTCTGAACTTCCCTGATATATAAGCCCATATCCTTCCAATATTTCCTCTGCATCTTCATGCGAGATACCCGGAACTATGCCATAAATACCACACTTTTCAGAATATGCATCCATCCTGATCCGGACAATGTTATCATACCCAGTCCCTGTTACCGATATCGTGTCATTTTCCCACTTTTCTTTATCAGGACTGCTTTCTACCATAGTAAGATCCGACATATCCATAAAGGGAATTTCAGCTTTGAGAAGATCGAAAGATTTCCCTATATACGCGGAAAGATCAAACCAGTCAATACTATGATCATATTCTTCATATTCTGTACTATCACTATATTCTTCTGAATAGAAATACTCATATTCATGATCGGTGTCAATAGCGTACTCTTCGGCATAAGAGCCTTCTTCGACAATAAGTGTAATATCAAAATCGAAATCATCAGAGTAAGAGTCAATACGCGTTACAGAAGCTGGGATCTCAATGCTCGTCAGGCTCGTGCAGCCTTCAAATGCACTGGCGCAAATAGTTGTCACAGAATCCGGGATCTCGATGCTCGTCAGGCCCGTGCAGTCCGAAAATGCATAGTCGCCAATAGTTGTCACAGAATCCGGGATCTCGATGCTCGTCAGGCTCGTGCAGCCCGAAAATAAATGAGTCGCAATATATGTCATAGAAGTCGAGATCTCCGTCAGGCCCGTGCAGTCCGAAAATGCATAGTTGCCAATAGTTGTCACAGAATCCGGGATCTCGATGCTCGTCAGGCTCGTGCAGCCCGAAAATGCACACTCGCCAATATCTGTCACAGAGTTCGGGATCTTGATGCTCGTCAGGCTTGTGCAGTCTTCAAATGCATTGTCGTCAATATTTGTCACAGAATCCGGGATCTCGATGCTCGACAGGCTCGTGCAGCCATAAAATGCACTGGCGTAAATAGTTGTCACAGAGTCCGGGATCTCGATACTCGTCAGGCTCGTGCAGTTTAAAAATGCACTCTCGCCAATATCTGTCACAGAGTTCGGGATCTCGATGCTCGTCAGGCCCGTGCAGTCCCAAAATGCACCCTCGCCAATATATGTCACAGAATCCGGGATCTCGATGCTCATCAGGCTCGTGCAGCTTTTAAATGCTCTATCCCCAATCTTTGTAACAGAATTCGGGATCTCGATGCTCGTCAGGCTTGTGCAGCCTGCAAATGCTCTATCCCCAATCTTTGTAACAGAATCCGGGATCTCGATGCTTGTCAGGCCTTTGCAGCCTCCAAATGCATCGTTGCCAATCTTTGTAACAGAATCCGGGATCTCGATGCTTGTCAGGCCTTCGCAGCCTCCAAATGCATCGTTGCCAATCTTTGTAACAGAATCCGGGATCTCGATGCTTGTCAGGCCTTCGCAGCCTCTAAATGCATCGTTGCCAATCTTTGTCACCTGATGCCCTTGTATACTATCTGGCAACGTGAAAGAATTAATCACATCTTCATTATCGGAGGAAAAGCCCGTTATGGTTGCCGTGTTATCCTCATTAACTTCAAATGTAAACACGGTTTCCGGATTTTGCACTTCTCTTAGTTTCTCGTAACCGCAATTAGTACAAAAATTACCTTCCAGATCTGTTTCACCGCACTTTGGACACTGCCACTTTTCTGGTTTGGTTGCTCCGCAATTTCCACAAAAGTTTTCGGTGGCAGTTTGACCGCAGTTGGGACAAACCCACGTGTCATCTGCCATAAGTACTGTGCAGAACATACCTATAAATAACAATGTAAGTATAATCAGTGTTTTCTTCTTCATTTTGACGCCTTCCTTCTAGATTAAAACGTGTTCTGCTCTGCTATGAATACTTCCAGTTGGTTTATCTGTGCATCAATCAACCATCCTTCATCAATTACTTCAAGCTTTCTAAGATCTTCAGGCACATCCTCTAGCATACCCTCCCATAGAGTTTGTGTTAGAGGGTCATTCCTGTCTCTGCTGTATTTTTGAGCTATTCGGATCTTGGTGTTAGCATTACTATCGATATAGTTTTGTACAATAATCATCATTCCTCCGTTGCGTTTTATCAGAGTATATCTATATACTCATCAATATTTTGTCTGATCATTCTGTTCTATTTGTTTTTTTATTTGTTCGGCTTCTTCCCATTTGGAGCATGTGATGAATATGATTCTGTATACATCTGGTACGGCATCTATTATCTTTACCTCAGGCGCTTTCCCGAAGCTGCCTAGTATCTGAATACTCCAATCTGTTTTCATATGAGGTCTCCTTTCGACGATTATATCATAATTCTACGCATGAGCTGTAATTTGTGATTAGATACTGAGATATCTTCTCCGCGTCTGCACAGGCGCGGAAGAATTCGTTGTAATCGTCCTGCAAGGCGCTGATCCAGGACCGAAGGTAATCAGAATGATCCTCGTAGTGTTCACCCTGTAATGGGACATGCAGATCTGTCTCCGTGAACAATGCACTTATCTCTGCCCTAAGCTCCTCTTTCGCATATTCCGGACTGCCGAAGGTTCCGAACAGTTTTCTATTAAGCCTGTCCGGAGCTGCCGTGGAATGACAGCATTCATGGACCAGTGTCTTCAGGAAACTGATATCGTCTTTGAACTGGCTGCGTAACGGCAAGACGATCTCATCCTTAGCCGGAGAATAATAGGCTCTGTCCTGGGCGAGTTCCCGGACAGGGCATTTGCTGGACCGAATCATCTGGTCCGCAACCTTTATAATATCCGTCTCCTGATATGATGTGTCATATGCCGGGAACCCTGATACTTGCTGAGCGTTAAAAACGCGAAAGTAGGACACACGTGGTCGCTGCAGCAATTCCTTCTCATAGTAGATATTGCCGGCTGTGTCTTTCTTCTTAACCTCCTTGTCATAAATCCATTTTTCACAGATAATGCCGTGTTCTCCAGGGTTGATGTGATATCCTGCAACGGCGATCTGCCGGTGCGTTGCCCATCTTGGATCCGTATAACCGTTTGTAACGACCGCAGCCATCAGCCGCATGCGGTTCCCACCCCGGTATCTCACATTTGTAAGGGGATTCTGGGGCCGCATGGCTTCAGAATTCCATATTTCAGCGTTGCCGAAAGTCCCCTCTTTCATCATTTCTATGATTTTATCGACCAGCTTCCTGCGATCTTCCCTGATTATGTCATATGCGTTCATGATTTTCCTCCTTTTATGCCGCGAAAGCCGCTTTACAGGAGGTAAGCGGGTGGTATAAACGGACGGGGCAGCCCCGTCCGCGGCCATCTGTGTCATGGCCTGGGAAGAGGCCGCCCCTGCTGACCCAACCACCCGCGAGGGTTCCTGCTGTCAAGCGGACGTGGAATAAAGATTCCTATTCAACCTGATTTACTGTATACAGATATGCTTTCTGCTTGTAAAACCGGTTCTCTCCGTCTTTCTTCAGCCAAAGACGGGCTTCTATTCCCTTTCCCTGCTCTTCCTCTCTTAAGTATAAATTTTTCTGCCGCCATCCACTGACAGTATGAAGGGGGATATCCTCCCCCTTCTCTTCCATCATTTTTGCCTGTTCTGCCGTGACGATTCCCTCACGGATTGCGATTTCTTTTATTATTTCCCTGTTAGTCATATAGCTCCTCCAGTTGCCCGTATAGCCGATAGCACAGCTGCATATTTTCAGATCTCCATAATGTACGCCCTGTCTGTGAGACGCTCTTCAGGCCTTACCTGAGTCTCATTGATGGATTTCACCATCTCATTCATCTCATCCATACCTGGTGCATTGTCGGCGGGAACCAGAAGCATTTCATGAATGCTGGATGGAAGTACAACAAGCTTGGTGATACCGGATCCACTGAAGTATTCCCTGATTGCATTCACGTCAAGTACTGCGCTGGCTCCCAGAAGTGCTGTCTTGTTTGTGATCGCATACATCTGAGATGGAACATCCTCTTCTTCACAACAACCTCCTGACAGATCTGACAAGATCTGACCCATGGTGCAGATCTTCGTCTCGGAGAATGTATTTTCCTCTGCATGTGTCCAGGCGTCCTCTTCGGAAACACCCGCTCTTTCAAGGAAACTGTTGTTGAGCTTGACGGTGTAACCGGTATCACCATGGACATAGAGGAATTTCTCAATTCCGTCATACCCGCTCGGTGCTTTGACAAAATCCTGTTCTGATTCTTTCTGCAGTGCAATCCTGATATGGGAAAGGACGAAGTCCTTATCAAAAATCTCATCAACGCAGAAATCAACCCTCTTATTTTCCTCATACAGCCGGATCACCTGTGATACCACTTCAGAAAGAGGCATACCACTCTTTTCCGCTTCTTCAATCAGACCCTGTGTGTAAATCACCGGTGCGATCTGGTCATCACTCCTAATAAGGAT
>Ga0256405_10007799_pt1 | contig 15775 bp, 10 predicted proteins | sample RumenRJG_02DNA_FD_189096 | JGI IMG/M metagenome (GOLD analysis project Ga0256405, IMG submission 189096) | Bovine rumen microbial communities from Lethbridge, Alberta, Canada - RJG_02 | ecosystem: Host-associated > Mammals > Digestive system > Stomach > Rumen | place: Canada: Alberta... | reverse complement strand
ATATTAAAACAAAAATACCAGGGCATATTTTTTTTATTTTTAAAGTTATAATTTTTTATAAAATATTTGTTTTTTTTTTTTTTCTTTTTAAACTAAATTATGACAGTTAGAGAATATTTTTATAGAAGTATCGTTTTTTCATTAATTTTAAATATTGTTATTTTTACTACATTTGCTGGAAGCGGTGGAAATAAAGAAAAAGATGATAAAAAAAAATATTCCTGTAAAGGAAACAGAAATTCAAATGGTAATGAAAATGGTGATGCTAATCATGATGAAAATGATAAAGAAAATAATGATGAAAATAAAAAAAAAGCTGAAGAACAACAGTTGAAAAAAAGAATAGCTGATATTAAAAATAAATTTGGATTTGCTAAAGGAATTGACAGTAATTTTCAAGATAATAACATAGAAAATTTAGATAATGTAAAAACATTGACTGAATTAGATGATTTATTAAAAGAAGGAACTGATCTTGGTAAAAAAATTAAAGATGCGGAAGCTACTATAAATAAAAAGAAAAATGAGTTACAAAATAAAATAAATGGACTTAAAGGAACATACGATAATATTTTTAAAGAATTAAAATTAAAAAATTTTGAAATAAATCAAAAAGATTTTAATCTGTCATTAGATAAATTTAATGAAGTTGCTGATTTAGATAATATAACTACAAATTTAACTAATTTAGAAAATGAAATTGGAACAATTAGAAATGATTTTGCTAATTTTTTCATAAAAGAAATGAAAAATATTATAGAAACAAAAGAAGGTTTTGCGCTTAGAAATTTTGTAACACTATTAAATAAAGACGAAAATAAAATTGTAAATTTAATTAAAAAATCTAAATTAGGAATAAATAAAATTTCAGATGAGTCTTTAGATCCTTTAGAAGATCTGTTAAAAAAAAAATTTTCTGAAATTATACTTTTAGAAATAAAAAAAAATGAAGCCGATAATAAAATAATATTATCTTCATTTGGTACACCATATGAATTGTCAGATAAAAGCGGGGATGAAAATTATAAAGATAAATTTACAGTTTATGAATGTGATAATGTAGAAAATATAGAAAGTTTAACTTATACAGATGATAATGGTGATACTAAGTTTAGAAAAATTTATTTTAGTAATAAAGCAATAAATATTCCAGAAAATACAACATTTATCTCATATATATGTAAAGAAGATGGTAATGTAAAATTCTTTTTTATTATTAAACTAACTAAAGATGAAGATGTAGAAGTTGAAAAAGTATTAGATGATGATAAATTAATTAAATTATTTAAATTTTGTGCAAATGCTAGTGAAATTGCAGTAGTAGCTAGTTGTGAAGACACTGTTTCTTTTAGCTGTCTTTTTCAAGGATTAGGATCATTAAAAAAAATAGATTTATCTAATTTTGATACAAGTAGAGTTATTAATATGACAGGTATGTTTAGCGAATGTTCAGCATTAGAATCATTAGATTTATCTAATTTTGATACAAGTAGAGTTATTAATATGACAGGTATGTTTAGCGGATGTTTAGCATTAAAATCATTAGATTTATCTAAATTTGATACAAGTATAGTTACTAGTATGGAAGGTATGTTTAGCGAATGTTCAGAATTAGAATCATTAGATTTATCTAATTTTAATACTGTTAATGTTGAAAATATGGAATCTATGTTTTATAAGTGTGAAAAATTAGAAGAAATAAAAGGTTTAAATAATTTTAATACAAGTAGAGTTACTACTATGAAATGGATGTTTTACCAATGTTCAGCATTAGGATCATTAGATTTATCTAATTTTAATACAATTAATGTTACTACTATGGAATCTATGTTTGAGAATTGTAAAAAATTAGAATCATTAGATTTATCTAATTTTAATACTAATAATGTTACTACTATGGAATCTATGTTTTGCGTATGTGAAAAATTAGAATCATTAGATTTATCTAATTTTAACACTAATAATGTTACTACTATGAAATGGATGTTTTTCCAATGTTCAGCATTAAAATCATTAAATTTATCTAATTTTAACACTAATAATGTTACTACTATGGAATCTATGTTTTCTTATTGTTCAGAATTAGAATCATTAGATTTATCTAATTTTAATACTGTTAATGTTGGAAATATGGATTATATTTTTAACGGATGTACAAAATTACTAGCAAGTAATCTAAAGTGTAATGATAAAGGAATAAATAAGGAGTGCAACATTTAGTTTTTAAATAAAAAATATTTTTTAAACTTACTTTAAAAGTAAGCAATAATAATAAGGTGGATCCAACGTCACGTTGGTTTTGAGTAACTTTTTTTACAAAAAAGTTACTATTTTAAAAATTAAAAAAATATTTTTTTTTACATAAAACACACAATGAATCACTCCTTAGAATTGTTTACTTTATAAATAATTTTACGAATTTTTTATAAAAAATTACTTAACATAAATATATGTCATACTTTAATAAATTTAAGTTTCGTAGTAAGAGGGGATATATTTTGTTAATAGTTTTAGTGTTTATTGTATTTATCATATATGAGGTGTTTAGTTTTTATTATAACTATTTAAGAAAGAATCAGATTGTTTTTGTTGGGTCTACATATGAGAAGAATTATGAAAAAGAGTATTCTTTGAATTATTTTTCTAAGTATAGGAAAACATATTTTTGGGATATTAATGATAAGAAATTGGAGATCATGCCTAAGATGTCTTTTGAAGAATATAAAGAGATGAAGTTTAAAGATAAAGTACCTTTAGTTTTTTATGAAGGTGTTGAAAATAGAAATTTTAATAATAATAATAGTAATAATAATAATGTTAAAGATAATATTAAAAATAAAGTTAATGAAAATGAGAAGAACTTAGTAATATATTTTGGAGGTAATGGTGAGACAATGTATAATAATAATTTTGTTGATTATTATTATAGAAACAGATTAACTGGTAAAAAAATAGATACTTTTTTTGTTTGTTATCCTGGTTATGGATGTAGTTCTGATGAATCTAATATTGAGAATTTCTTTAAATATAGTTCTAATATTGCAGAATTTATTAACACAATTACTGATGAGAAATATAATAAGATATATATAGTGGGATTTTCAATAGGTGGTGTTATAGCTATCGATTGTGCTAGCAAAATAAATAATGATAAAGTAGAGTCATTGACGCTTATAAATGCTTTTTCAAATTTAAAAGATTGTGCTAAACATATTATTAGCAATAATTTTTCTAATAAAGTTGATTTTTTATCTAATTTAGTTACATTCAATTTTGATAAGATGGATAATGTTGAAAAAATGAAAAATTTAAAGATGAAAATAAATATATTTTATTCAAGTTTTGATAAAACTGTTGATAATAAAAATTCTAAGATATTGTTTGATAATACCTTAAACTGTAAAGAAAAAAATCTTTATGAGATATGTGGAGAGCATTGGGAATTTGATAGATCAGATATATTTAAGATAATATTAGGTGATGAATATTCTATTGATCGTAATGACTACTATAATGTATTAAAAGTGAATGAAGAAATGAATAAAAAGTAATATCTTAAAATAATATTTAAAAATTTTATAAATGTTTTATTCGTTAAAATATTTATATTTCTGATTTTTCTAATTTTTTTGTTTTTAAATGTTCTTCAAAATTTTTAATATTATCTTTATTTATTACTCCTTTTGAAAAAATGTAATATTTTTCACAAACCTCATTTATATCAAAATTATAAGTTCTAGCAATGTAATAAAATTTATTTGAAAATTCATTGTTATTCATACTATCTATATTTGTAAAATCATTTGTCTTTAAATTATTTGGTAAAATTATATTTTTAAATTTTGTCATATTAAATGAAGACATAATATTTTCATATTTAAAAGAATTTAAATTTTTTATATTAATTATACCTTTAGCTTCATCTAATCCTCTAAAAAAATCTTTTCTAATAATTATATTTTTATCTTTATTATTTGAACCTAAACAGAAAATATCATAATTTTTTTCATTTTCTTTTAAAATATTTGTTAAATAATGAGGAATAGTATAATTTAATGAATTACAATTAAAAATAATGTTTTTTTCTTTATTTGCAATTTTAATATTAAGTATAAAAAAAGGAACATTATTCAATCTTTCATTCTTGATATTAATATTGTTGTTGGATTTATTATAAAACATCTCAATTTCAACATCTTCTAAGTAATTTTCATTTATTAATGTACATTCATTTTTTTTGATTTCATAAACAAGATAACAATTATGTAAAATTTTTTTTTCATACGTTCCTTCTTCATTCATATATGTTCCAAGACTTTTTATAGAATTAAATTGTACTTCTTTAGATTTATTAATTTGGTTAATTTTATTCATTGCTAAAGAAGAAACAATATTCGACGATATAAAGCTATATTTAGCTATTTTTTTAAAATAATCCATATAGATACATTATATAGTTAAAATAAATAATGAAAAATAATAAAAATAAGTATATAGTTCTAATTTTTAATTATTTTTTAAAATATATATTGCGTTTTAATTAATTTTTTTATTATAATTAAATATAGTAGTTGTATTTTTAAGATTTTTTATTTTAAATACGTTTTTTTACTATAAATTAAAATTTTGTGAATTTAAAATTTATTTAGATTTTAAAAATTAGCTATAATATAGATTCATTATGATGACTTATACAGAGATTTGGAATAGTTGTTTATCTTTGTTAAGGAAACGTATTGATGAAGAAACATTTAAAACTTGGTTTACTCCTATTGTTCCTGTAAAAATAGAAGATGATAAGTTTTTTATCGAAGTACCTAGTAGTTTTTTTTATGAATGGATAAGTGAACATTATTCTAAGGATATATGTTCTGCATTATCTGAAGTATGTAACTCTAATATTGATGTAGATTATTTAATAAAAGAAGATAAAAATGAAGCTAATAAAGGTATTATTAAAAATATAAATAAATTGAAATTAGGTAAATTAAGTCCTTACGCAGATTTTATAAAAAAGAATTTTAATGATCCTGAGAATTTATCTGGATTAAATCCAAAATATACCTTTGAGAATTTCATTGAAGGAGAAAGTAATCAGTTAGCAAAATCTTCTGCAGAATCAGTAGCTAAAAAACCTTATAATAATCCTTTTAATCCTTTAATGATATATGGAGAAGTTGGATTAGGAAAAACACATTTATTACACGCAATAGGTAATAAAGTAAAAGAATTATTTGATGATAAAATAGTTGTTTATATACAATCTACAGTATTTATTGATCAATATATTAATAGTATTAGAAATAATACTTCACAAGATTTTTCTGGATTTTATTCAAATATAGATGTTTTGTTATTGGATGATGTTCAGTTTTTAAAAGATAAAATAAAAACACAAGAAAATTTATTTTATATATTTAATCAATTACATCAGATAGGAAAACAGATTGTTTTAACTAGTGATAGACCTCCTAGTGAATTAGAAGGTCTTCAAGATAGGTTAGTATCTAGATTTAAATGGGGTTTGATGGCTGATATTAGTGTTCCTGATTTAGAAACAAAAATAGCTATTTTAAAAAGTAAATTTGATTATAGTAATAATATTCCTAATTACATTTTAGAATATATTGCTCAAAGAGTAAATTCTAATATAAGAGAATTAGAAGGTGTTATGTTAACAGCTATAGCTAATGTGTCTTCTGAATGTAATATGGATACTAATTCAATACAAAAAATAATCAATAGAATATTAAATAATGATATTGAAGTTGATAGAATAAGTAATGTTGTTGCAGAATATTTTAAGATATCTATTGAAGATATTTTAGGTAAAAGTAGACAAAAAGATATAGCTTTAGCTAGACATGTAGCAATGTATTTTGCTAAACAATATACAGAATGTTCTTTAAATACAATAGGTTCTTTGATGGGTGGTAGAGATCATAGTACTGTAACTCATGCAATAAATAATGTCGAAAATTTATTAAAAAAAAAGGATGAAATGAAAAAAATAATAGAATCTATAAATAAAGAAATAATTAATAAATTAAAAAAAAATAATTAATATATATAAAAATTAATATATATATGTAATGTTCTGGTTAGATAAATATTGATAAGAGTTTTAGTATAAAATATTAATATTTATTATTTTTCTTATAACTTTGCTCTAATGATTTTTTATTTTTTTCATCTGCTTTAATATTTTCTAGTTTCAAAGAATAACAATCATTAATAATCGAATATAGCATATCTTCTGTTAAATATGTTGAAGTTATATTTAGATATTGTAAATTTTCACATTCATAAAACATTTCAGACGTAATACAATTATTTGGAAAAGATAAATTAGATATATCTAAAGATTCTAAATTTCTTAAATCTTGGAAAGTATAACCTAAGTCATAAATATATGTAGTTGTATTACTTATATTTAAGGTTTGTAAATTATAAAAACATAATATGTTGTAGTAAAAAAAATAAATTGCATCTCCTTTTATATTTGATAAATTTAGATTTTTTAAATTATAACAAGTTCCACCAATTCCACAATTATCATATTTTAATTCACTTATATCTATATTTGACAAGTTTAAAGTTTCTAAACTTATACAATTTTTAATAAAATTTGACATACGTTTTATTTTAGTGAAATAACAATTTGAAAAATCTATTATCTTTAAAGATGTGCAGTTTTCAAACATTTTACTAAATTTTATTATAGGTTTGTTAAGTTCTTCTAAACGATATGACTTGTTTATTTTTATAATTTTAAACTTGTCAAAATTTATATTTTTTAAATTTATATAGTCGCAAAATATTTTTTCTAGAGAATATCTATATGTATAAGTGTTTGATATATCTATTTTTGTTAGATTTTGTAGGGATTTTTTAAATATCATAAGAAATATTACAATATCTATTTTTGCATTTGATAAATTTAGTTCTTCTAAACTTTTACAATCACTAAATATATCGTATGTAATATCTTCTATAGACATAAACTTTATATATGACATATTTAAATTCTTTAAATTTACACATCCTTTAAACATATTACATGCACTTTTAATATCATTTTTATAAGTTATATTATTCATATTTAATATCTCTAAATTTTTATAATCTTCAAATAAATTATCTAAATTTGATTTATTTGTATAAGTGTTTGATATATCTAAATTTTTTAACATTTTTAATGAATTTTTAACTATTATAAAGAAATTTATTAAATCACCTTTTATATTAGACATGTTTAATTCTTCTAAATTTATACAATCATTAAATATAGTATTTTTTACATTTTTAATATCTAATTTAGTTATATCTATATTTGATAAATCTAAAGATTTTAAATTCTTACATCTAAATAACATATCATTCATATTTGCTATACTTGTATTTTGTGGTATACGTATTTTTATATTATTTGATTCCATTATATATTTATTCTTTAGATAAACTAGATATTCATTTTTTTTTATACATATTACAGTTTGAATACACTGAGAATTATCTTGTATATAATCTAGTTTGTTGAAAGCATTATTATCTAATACAATTAATTTAAAGAAATTTACGTTTTCTATTTTAGTTTCTTTATCTTTAAATGACAAATCCTCAGAATTAAAATCATCTAAAAACTTTTCTAATCCATTATTTACTGGATATAGAGATGTGTTATGAAAATATTTACAAAGTTGACTTAGGTTTTTAAAATGTTTATCTTCATTATATTCTGTTTTCTTTTCTGTTCTTATAAAACCTATTACAATATCTTCATTTGCTATATCTATAATATTTTTATCTTTATTATTATTTTTTTTTATCAATTTAGAATTTGTTCGGTTTGTATTATTAATAGATATAACTCTATTATTATTCATTGAATTTGTATTATTGATAAATATATTATTTGTATTATTAATAGATATAACTCCATTGTTGTTCATTGAATTTGTATTATTGATAAATATATTATTTGTATTATTAATAGATATAACTCCATTGTTATTCATTGAATTTGTATTATTGATAAATGTATTATTTGTACTATTTATATATATAATTCCATTGTTATTCATTGAATCTTTATTATTCATTGAATTTATATTATAAACATATATTACATTTGTTGTTAATGAATATTTAGCTATTCGATTGTTTATTTTATGTAAACTTATCATAATATTATAATTTTGAAGTTTAAAAAGATTATTATACAATTTATAAATTTAAAAATGATTTAAATCATGTTTTTATTTTTTTATTTATATTTTTTTGTTTATTAGAGATAAACTATATAACCATCAAAATAAAAAAAATATTTAAGTTTTAAGAAAATATATTAAAATTTAAGTTTTTAAAAATGTTTATAATATGTTATATATAATATATATATATATATATATATATATATATTAATTTATATAATATTTTGCTTTAATCTTTAAATAGTTCTGTTGTAAAATTTTTAGAATCAAAAGGTTTTATATCATCTAATCTTTCTCCTGTACCTATAAATTTTATAGGTATTTTATATTGATCTAAAACACCTATTATAAATCCATTTTTAGAAATACTATCTGTTTTTGTTATTATTAATCCTGTTATCTTATTCGTTTTACTAAATTCTTCTATTTGTCTAAATATATTTTGTCCCATAGAACCATCTAATACTAACCAATTTTCAACATTATTTGGATTATCAACAAATTTATTTATAGATCTATTTATTTTTTCTAATTCTAACATTAGGTTTTGTTTATTATGTAATCTACCAGCTGTGTCTATAATAGCTATATTACAATTATTATTTTTTGCATAATCTAATGTTTTAAAAACTACTGTTGATGGATGACAATTTATTTCTCCTTTAACTATAGGTACTTTTACCATATTACACCAAACTTCTAATTGATCTACAGCTGCTGCTCTAAATGTATCTCCAGCACCAACAACAATATTATATTTTTCTTTTTTAAATTTATTAGCCAATTTAGCAATCGTTGTTGTTTTACCAACTCCATTAACACCTGTTACAATAATAACATTAAGACTATTTTTATCAAATTTAGTTTCATTTTTATTTATATTGACTATCCTATCTATCTCTTCAACTAATTTATTATAAACATCTTTATTACTACTATTAGGATTATGTTTTATAAAATCATTCAATGTTTTTATTAGTTTTTCTGTAGTTTCAACACCTACATCGCCTAAATATAACATCTCTTCTAATTTAGTTAATAATTCGTCAAAATCTACTGTTGATATAAAAAATGACTTTATGGCACTCCATATACTTTCACTAGAATTTTTAAAAAGATTAAATAGTCCCATATTAATTAGTTAAAATATTATTTCATTATAAATAAATTATTATTTATATATACTAAAATAAATAAATGCTAAAATAATTTAAGTAGCTTTTTTATTATATAAAATATTCCTATGTTTCTCAAATTAAAGTATTATAGTTTAAAAATTTGGAGTGCAATATTTAGTTTTTAAATAAAAAATACTTACTTTAAAAGTACCAGGACTTAGTCCTGGACCTTATGATGTCTTTATATTCATAAAGACGAACACATAACTAATTTAATACATTATCTATTAAGGCGCTTCGCCGTTTGAGAAGGAATATCCAATCTTAGATTGGTTATATTTTATTATTTTTCATATTTATTAAGTTATTATAAGTTTTGTTATTACTTAATTTCATCATTTGTTTTACTTTTTCGAAGAATTTAACTATTTTTTCTACTTCTTCTATTGTCTTACCACTTCCTTTTGCTATTCTTATCTTTCTACCTAAATTCAACTTAGAATAACATTTACGTTCATTAGGTGTCATCGAATTATAAATAATTTTCAAATTGTTTATGACATATTCTACATCTTTTACATTATTATTATTTACTTTTACGGAATCTGGTAAAAAACATAAAATACTATTTACTCCACCTATTTTTTCTACTTTATTTATAAAATATATCATCTCATTATAAGAAAAAGTATTTTTAGAAATATATATATCATCATCGTCTTCATTTAAAACCTTATCAGCTTTTTCCAATAATGTCGTTATATCTCCTTTACCTAATATCCTATTTGCTATTCTATCAGGATAAAAACTTTCTATCTGATCTATCTTTTCTCCAATACTAATAAATTTTATAGGTTTATTTACATGTGCTGTTACTGATAATGCTACTCCTCCATTAGAATCTCCATCCATCTTAGATAATATTATACCTGTTAGGTTAATAGCATTATTAAATTCTTTAGCTATATCAACAGATATCTGACCTATCATACCATCTATAACTAATAATGACTCGTTGATTTCGAAGTTATTTGTTATATTTACTAACTCATCCATCATCTTTTTATCTACAGATTGTCTTCCTGCTGTATCTATAATTAATACATCATTATTATTTTCTTCTGCTTTTTTTATAGCGTTTTTTATTATGTTATTTACATTTTTTTCATCAGGTTCTTTATAAAAGTCTATTTTATTTTGTGTTGCAAGAACTTCTAGTTGTTCTATTGCTGCAGGTCTATATATATCACAAGCTACTAATAAAGGCTTTTTCTTATTATCAAAACTTATAAATTTAGCTAATTTGGCAGCAAATGTAGTTTTACCAGCTCCTTGTAAACCAACTAATAAAATTAATGTTTTTTTACCATTTGTAGCAAATTTTATACTATGATCACCACATGACATTATATTAACAATATTATCATAAACTATTTTACAAAATAGTTGTTGAGGTGTTAATGAAGCTATTAACTTAGTATCTATAGCTTCTTTTTTTATCTTTTCTGTTATTTCTTTAGCTAAATTATAATTAACATCAGATTTTATTAATATCTTTCTAATATCTTTTACTGTTGTAGATATATTGGATTCTGTTATTTTTCCATAGTCTTTTATACTATTAATAGCTTTACTTATTCCTGCTTTTAAAGATTCAAACATAATTAAGAATTATATATTTATATTATATTATACAAACTATATCATTAAGTAATTCTTTTATTTAAAATTATTTTTTTAATAATTACTGATATGATTTATAAAATTATTACTAAAAAAAAATAATTTACTGAATTAATATTCAAATAAATCAATTTTAGGGAATATCCATCCAAGACCAATACTCATTGATTCAAAAATATCAACTGCTGCACTACCTTTCCAATTATCAGGCCATCCTGTATTAACCCTCTTAAATGTCCAGAGACTTTTTAAACCTTTATAGATTTTATCAATAAATGGTTTACCAAAGAAACTATCAGCTGATCTCTTATTAGATTCATCATCTTTTATGGTACTATTTCTAAGCAATATAAGCATTGTAGCCAATGAGAAACAAGGTCCATCAACTTTTATATAAAGATTACCTAATTTACCTGTTAAGAAACATCCAAGTCCACATGTTAAACCTATTTTAATACCACCACCAAACACATTAGGCTTATCATAACCAGTGTTAAATTCTAATAAACATGTTGGACCTATAAGATGTGCTAATTCAAAACCAACTGCAAAATATTTATTTTTAATACTCTTCCATTCCCATTTTACATTTGTTAATGCTCTAATAATTTTTAACCATAAACCAGCAGATCTACCTCCCGTATAATCACCTTCTTCATTAGGATCTTTTTTAAATTCACTAAATTCATCTTGTAAGAAATTCACCCAATTAGAGCTACCTCCAACATTAAACCTTGCATTATGTGTACTCTTATCTTTTATTATTCTTAAAACAATCATTAAAGTCTGTACACTAAGCCAATTGAATGTAAATGCACTAAATGACTTATATTTATATTTATAATCACCAAAGTTATAATTATTAGAAAATATAATTTTATCATTAAGTTCTTCTATTCCTTTTATATATTTTTCATTTGCATTATCTTTTTCACTTTTATTTCTTGACTTTTGTGATCTTTTTCTACTATTTTGTCTTCTTGTATTATAATTGTAATTTTGATCAGTATAATATGGTTGTGGCGTATTAATTACAATAGGCATTGGCTGTTGTGGATATGGTTGTTGATATACTGGTTGATAAGGTTGTTGATAATTAATATTATTGTTATTAAATTTTTTATTACTAATATCTTTTGTATCAACATCATTATCCGTAAGTCCTAGTTCCTCAGATATGACAGTCTGACTATAACTACTATTGTTATCATTAGCTGTTTCATCTACATTTGCAAATACGTTATTTTTATTATATAAAAAAAACAAAGAGTAAAAAAATAGTATTTTTTTTAATTTTGAAAATTTACCTACAAATACCATATACTATAAGGTTATATTTATATTTAATTAAAAATAAAAAAATGAAAAAATTTTATAAACAAAAAATGAAAAACAATATGAGAACAGTGTGTAAAAAAGTGTTATAAAGATAGTAAAAAACAACCCAATTTCGTTAAAAATAGCCAATATTGTATTAATACATGGACAATAAAATAATATAAAAAAAATAAAAGAAATTATTACAGGTAATTTAAGATTCGATCTTATATCTGAACAATTATTGTCATTAGTATACATGGTCTTTAGTATTGATGGTATAGACTCTTTAGCAAATATACCACATATCAAAGCTATATCCATCTTCCAATTAAAACCAAGTGGTTCAAAAATAGGTTCTATGTATTTAGCTATTCTATATATATATTTATTTTTATATTTCTCATTATTAGTGTATTCATCAACATTTTTATTGTTATTTTGTGTTTCAACATTAATATTTTCATTAACTGTGTCTATTTTCTCTATATTTTGTTTTTTATCAATATTATTCTTACCACCTTTTGGATATTCTTGTAAAAATAATATCAACATTGAAAATATAATAATAAATGGACCAACTGTTTTAATAAAATGTTTTGTCTTGGAAAATGAAATAATAAATATGTTTTTTATATTCGGAATACAGTAACTCGGTATGTCTATAATAAATAAATTGTTATTTGATTTCATAAAGAATTTTGATAACAACTTACTAAACATAAAAGCAATTATAATTCCAGTTACATATATCGACAGTATAAAAAAAGATTGTTTAAATCCTGTTAAAAATAATCCAGATAACATTACATAAACAGGTAGTTTTGCAGGACAACTTATCATCGGTGATATTAATATCGTTATCATCTTAACGGTTTTGTTTTTTAGTGTTCTTGTTGCTAATATACCAGGTACATTACATCCAAAGTTAGTTATCAATGGTATAAAACTACCACCATTAAGTCCTATCTTTTTCATTATCTTATCTATTAAAAATACCCCTCGTGATATATAACCACTCTCTTCTAATAAAAGTAAAAAGAAATGTAAAAAAAATATTAACGAAGAACATTCTAAAATTGACTCTATCGACATTATAAAACAACTAAAAAAAGAATTACCTATAATGTTGGCTAACCAATATATACTACCAGCATATCCTAACATATATGAGATACATAGTTCTATAACTCTACTACAGTTTTGTCCACAAAAGAAGCTTAAACTAAGCATACCTAAAACAACAACCAAAAATATAGGTAGTCCTAAGTACTTATTCAACAATATATCATCAATCTTAAATCTCTTACCTATATCATCTCTGTTTATATTATTCCTAACAATAAAATCTGAAGCATTTAACTTATCCTCAATTTCTCTATATATACTATCCTCATTACCAACATTCATATCTTTAGTTAATTACTTTCTGAGAAAGTAACAAAGATACGTACTCAACGCCGTACAGGCTCATACTTTAAAAGTAGTTACTTTAAAAGTAACCAAGTAATATAAGATTTTATATATTAAGGCGCTTCGCCGTTTGAGAAGGTATATCCAATCTTAGATTGGTGGGGTTTTTTAGTTAAAATTTTTGATAAAAAAGTTAATTTTTTGGTTACTTTTTGGTTTAAAAAGTAACTGATCTGTATGTGCTCCTGTGTGTACAAATTAAAAGTTCCTGCAATTTAGTTTTTTGTGTTACTTTAAAAGTAACCACCAGGACTAAGTCCTGGACCATTATATAATAATATTAAATATTGTTGCCTACTTTTAAAGTAGGTCCAACGTCACGTTGGTTTTTGAACACTTTTTTTGACGAGGAAAAAAGTGTTGATTTTGCTACTTTTGTAAAAAGTAGTTACTTAATATGTAACCAAGTAATATAATATTTTATACATTAAGGCGCTTCGCCGTTTGAGAACGAGTTGCTTACTTTTTAAGTAAGAGCCTGTTCGGCGTCTGAGAACGTAGATCCAATCTTAGATTGGGTTGATATTTTTTAAAGTTTTATCTATTAGATAGAATATTGTATCCATATCGTCTTCTTTATAACCTAATGTCGTTATTGCTTGGACGCCTATTCTGATACCGTTACAGTTGTTAAAATTCTTATTATCGAAAGGTACTGTTTCTCTGTTAACCATTATACCTACTTTTTCTAAAGCTCTTTCTGCATCAATACCTAATATGTTTTTAGATGCTAGGTCTACAACAAAAAGATGATTTTTAGTGCCATTAGAAACAACACGATATCCGTTGTTAATAAATAATGAACATAGCTTATTAGAATTATTAAGTATATTATTTATATATATGTCGAAATCTTTATTCATAGCTTCTTGAAAACATATTCCTTTAGCTGCTATAGTATTCATATGTGGTCCTCCTTGAATACCAGGGAAAACGTTTCTATCTATAATAGTCGACATCATTAAATTTTTTTCGTTATTTTTATATTTTTGAACTATATTACTTTCAAAATCTTTTTCCATCAATATTATACCACCTCTAGGTCCTCTTAATGTCTTTTGTGTTGTAGAAGTGACAATATGACAATATTTAAAAGGGTTATTTAATCTATTTTTAGCTATGATACCAGCTGTATGAGCCATATCACACATTAAAATACAATTATATCTATCACTAATTTCTCTAAAACCTTTATAATCCCAATCTTGACTATAACTAGAAGCTCCACATATGATTAACTGTGGATGTTCTTTTTTAGTAATATTTTCAACGATATTTAGATCAACACATTCTGTTTTTGGATTAACTTTGTAGTAACAATTTTTATATAATTTACCGGAAAAAGAACTAATAAAACCATGAGAAAGATGTCCACCACAATCCATTCCTAAAGATAATATTTTATCACCAATGTTTAATACTGAAAAAAAAACAGCCATATTAGCTTGTGTTCCAGAATATGGTTGAACATTACAATATTCTACATTAAATAATTTTTTTGCTAAAGATATAGTTATATCTTCTATTTTATCATAATTTTCACAACCAGAATAATAGCGTTTTTTGATATAACCTTCGCAATATTTATTTGTCAACTCACTACCTAAAGCTTTTAAGACATCTTTTGAAACATAATTTTCAGAAGCTATAAGGTTAATAACAGATTTTTGTTTTATCTTTTCATCTTCAATAATATCGAGTATACTATTCTTCATTTATTTATATTAGGTAAATCAAAGTAATTATTTTATTAAAATTTCAGACAAATAAATTTTTAAAATTTTTTTAGAATAATAAAATGATGTTTTTTTTGTTGTATCTAAATTTTTTTATAAATTAAAATAAGGGCTTTAGTATAAATTGTGTGGGGAAAAAATATAATAAATAAATTCTTTTAAAAAGAATTTATTTATAGCCATTAAATGACATATGACTAATTTAAAGCTAAATATTTTGAATGAAAATCATAAA
>Ga0256405_10007797_pt1 | contig 15776 bp, 13 predicted proteins | sample RumenRJG_02DNA_FD_189096 | JGI IMG/M metagenome (GOLD analysis project Ga0256405, IMG submission 189096) | Bovine rumen microbial communities from Lethbridge, Alberta, Canada - RJG_02 | ecosystem: Host-associated > Mammals > Digestive system > Stomach > Rumen | place: Canada: Alberta... | reverse complement strand
GACTAATTGGGGTATAGCCAAGCGGTAAGGCATCGGCCTCTGACTCCGACATTCCTTGGTTCGATCCCAAGTACCCCAGCCAAAATTAAAAAGACCCATTGGGTCTTTTATTTTTAGATTTTTCTTTAAATTATTTAAAGAGATTTTCTTTGCGGTTAGTGACGATATAACCGTTACGATTATAAACATCTTCACGGTTATAAGTAATTTCTTTGCCGCTTGGTTCTACAAATATTCCACCAGCTTCAGTGACAACGATTTGACATGCTGCGGTATCCCATTCTTTAGTGTTTGGAGAAGAACGGAATGTAATCTCTGCTAAGCCATGAGCAATCGCGCATGGTTTAAGAGAACTGCCTCTTTTCATCACGTGTTTAATCTTATCGCTGTGCTTTTCAATAAAGGCTTCTTCATCCTTTGTAAAATGGAAGACAGAAGTGAGCATTGTTAAGTCCTCAGTTTTGTCATTTACATGGATTCTTATAGGGTTTTCGCCTAATTTTTGATAATACGCACCATTATTTTCACTAGCGAAATAAAGTTCATCTAAAGCAGGAGCAATTACTACTCCAACCACTAATTTGTGTTTATATGCTAAAGCGATGTTGGTGGTAAATTGTCCATCTTTCGCCACAAAGTCTTTAGTGCCATCAACTGGGTCGACAATCCAAACAAAATCATTGTTTAATCTATCTAGATCATCTTCACTTTCTTCGGTGAGGAAAGCATGAGTTGGGAATGCTTTGTGTAAATGTTCACGGATAATTTTATCAGCAGTTTTATCAGCGATAGTCACTGGTGAATTATCTTCTTTAATCTCAACATCAAAACCACGGTTATAAATCTCCATGATTTTTTCTTTGGCAATTAAACCAGCTTTAATAGCTTCTTGAAGTTCTTTTTCCCACATAGTTATTTTCTCCATTCCGATAATGTATTATCGAGGTCATTAAGAATGGCCTCAATGGCGTCATAATCTAAATGCGATAATTGTGCTCCGCTGGCGTGAGCGTGTCCGCCACCACCAACTCTAGCAGCAACTGGTTGAATAATTGGGCCGTTACTTCTAATTTCGACCCTGACTTTGCCATCGTCATATTCTGCAAAGGAGCACCAAATTGGATATCCTTCAATGTTACCTAAAAGGTTAACATTGTTACTTGCTGCATTTGCAGATAATTTTAATCGATGTAATTTTTCTTTTGAAAATACAACATATATAACTCCACCATTAGTTTTTTTATAGTGGGTCATAATGTATCCTTTTGCCGTTAATGATTTTTCGTCAGTCTTTGCGAGAATTTGATTTAGCTTTTCAATATCCGCTTTATGTTCAGCAAGATATTTCACTCTCTCAAAAGTTTGTGGATAGTTTGTTACAAATTGGAATCTCGCTGTGTCTGTAACGATTCCTAGATATAAAGCAGTTGCTCCGATAGGACTAATATCAACTCCTAATTCCATAGCAATACCAGTTAAGATATCGCACGCCGAATTAGCGGTTGTATCTACAATTTGAGGTCCTTCAGTAAATGAATGAGTGTCGATGTGGTGATCGATTTTAGCCCATGCTTTGCAGTGACAAATACGTTGATCTTCCATGCGTGGTAAATCATTCGCATCGACGAGCAAAGCTAAAGAATTTTCAATAACTTCATCACTGACTTTATCCATTTTAGGCAAAATGGTAAAAACTCTTGGATACCCAGTTCCTGTAATGTAGACTTTTTTCTTTGGATATAACGCTAAGATGATTTCTCTTAAACCAACTTGAGCACCATAGCAATCCCCGTCTGGATTAACATGGCCAAAGATAACTATCGAATCATGCTTTTCAATTAATTCAATAATGTTTTTTAACATTAGGATTAAAATTCTTCCTCTGAATTAGAACTATCTTCTTTTTCTTCATCGGAATCTTCTTCAACTGAAGATTCTTCTTTGGATTCATCGAAGGCTCTATTGTATTCGTCTTCTTCTTCCTCTTCTTCACTATCATCATCGCTTGTTTGGACATCACTATAGACATCTTTCATATCGATGTGAACTTTATCGAATGTGTGTCTCTCTCTAAGGTCCCATTCATTTTCACCTAATGTAACGAATCTACCATCGAGCATCATGTTGGTAAAGAATTGTCCTGCTTTTTTAGCAGCATCTTCTTCACTTAAACCACTTTGTTCTTTGACATAGTTCCAAATTTCGGTGAAATTGACTGAACCTTCGTGACTTGATACGAATTCATAGGCAAATTCAATTAATGATTTAGACATATATGTCTCCCTTCCCTACATCTTTTCTGGAGCGGATACTCCGACCAAATAAAGTGCATTTCTTAATACTATTTTGCTAGCTAAGCATAAGCCTAATCTAGCGGAGGTAACTTCTAAGTTATCTCGATCTATAACTCGGCATTCAGTGTAAAAAGCGTGAACTTTCTCCGCTAATTCGTGAATGTAGTTAGTAATTTTATATGGTGCTCTTTCTTTAGAAGCAGTTTTAACAACATCTTCGAAAGAAGCAAGCTTCTTTGAGAGTTCTAATTCGCTATATTCTTTAAGTAAAGCGCCACTCTCATCGATTTTGATATCACTTGCTGCAGCAAGGATAGAACTTAAACGTGCATGTGCATATTGAGCGTAATACACTGGGTTATCACTACTTTGTTTAACCGCTAAGTCTAAGTCAAAGTCTAAGTGACCACTAGCAGCTCTCATCACAAAGAAATATCGAGCAGCATCAACACCAGCGTCTTCGCAAAGTTCTCTTAATGTATATCCATTACCAGTTCTCTTTGAGAGTTTAAATTCTTCTCCATCTTTCATCATTCTCACCATTTGGATGAGTTCGATGTTAAGAACGTCTTTATCATACCCATGCATCATGAGTGCGCTCTTCATACGGTTGATATATCCGTGATGATCAGCACCTAAAACATCGATAAGTTCATCAAAGCCACGTGAAAGCTTATTAACGTGATAAACGATATCTGGCATGAAATATGTATATTCACCGTTGCTCTTAACGATGACTCTATCTTTGTCATCTAAGTAATCGGTAGTTCTTAAAACTTTAGCACCATCTTGTTCATAGATATGGTCGCTTAAGAATTCAATTTCTTTTTCGACTGCTCCGTTAGCGCGGATAGCCTTTTCTGAAGAATAAACATCAAAGACAATGCCATATGTTTTGAGGTCTTTTCTAATCTCTTCAAGTTCAAATTCTTGGCCTTTTAGCTTAAAGAACTCAAGTGGATTGTCTTTTTCAAGGAGTTTATCGCCATAAGTATCGTAGATCTTTTTAGCGACAACTTTGACGTCTTCTCCATGATATCCATCCTCTGGTAATTCAAATGGTAAACCGAGAATTTCTTTATATCTTTCAATTAATGATTCGCCTAAGTGATCGATTTGATTACCAGCGTCATTAATGTAATATTCACGAGTAACATCATATCCATCAAAATCTAAGATACGGCTAATGGAATCTCCTATAGCTGCCCCTCTAGCGTGACCAACATGGAGTAATCCAGTTGGATTAGCAGAGACAAATTCGACATTAATCTTTTTGTTTTTCTTTGAAGAACGTCCAAAGTCTTTGTCTAATTTAATAATCTTATTAACAACACCAGTGATGCTGTTATTTTTCATATAGAAATTGATAAATCCAGGACCCGCGATTTCAATGTGGTCAATTTCATCCTTATTTAATTTCTCAACGATGAGATTAGCAACATCTCGAGGAGCTTTAGAGAAAATTCTAGCCATCTTTAAAGCAACGTTAGTTGCGTAGTCTCCATGAGTTGGATCTTTGGAGTTTTCAATAACGATTTCGTTAATATCTAAATCCACTCCTAATTCCTTAAGAGCAGTTTGTAAGTTTTGTTTTAATAAATCTCTAATTTCCATTTTGAACATTTCATTATACTTATTACTAATTAATTAGCAATAATTATTATTTCTTTCTTAATAAAATCATTGAAGTTGCTTCGATTGCTTCACCTTTACCAACTTCACCGCATTTTTCATTTGTGCCAGCTTTAATTGATACTTGGTCAATATTGATTTGAAGTAATTTAGCAACATTATTTCTCATTAACTCAATGTAATCTTTGAGTTTTGGTCTTTCTAAAGACACAAAGATATCAACATTATTGACTTCATATCCCTTTTCAAACATCATCTTCACAACTTTAGAAACGATGGCACTACTATCCATATCTAAAGTTTCATCTGATGTATCAGGGAAATGTTTTCCTAAATCACCTAAGGCTAAAGCGCCTAAGATAGATTCCGCTAAAGCGTGATATAAAACATCACCATCACTATGAGCGAGTTCTCCTTTTTCAAAAGGAACAACTACTCCTCCGATGATTAGTTTTCTATTTTCCACTAAGCGGTGGATGTCTTTACTAAAGCCAATACGATAATCCATTATTTCTTACCTGAGACATTGAATTTGAAGAACATGATATCTCCATCTTTAGGGAAATATCCTCTTCCTTCAGTTTTTAATTTACCAGCCTCTTTAACTGCAGCTTCGCTTCCTAATTCATGAATTGAATCATAAGTGTATACTTCAGCGCAGATGAATCCTTTTTCAAAGTCGGTATGAATAACACCAGCACAGTTAGGAGCGCTCATTCCGTTTTTAAATGTCCATGCACGACATTCATCAGGACCGACAGTAAAGAATGTTGATAAATTTAATAATTTATATGTCGCTTTGATTAAGCGAGATAAACCACTATCAGAGATTCCTAAATCCTTTAAGAATTCTGCTCTTTCTTCCTTAGGGAGTTCAGAGAGTTGCGATTCGATTTCACAGCTAACAGGGATAACTTCGTTTCCTTCTTTAGTCGCGTAATCTTTAACAACGTTATAAAGTTCACAGTTATCAATATCCACTAAATCATCTTCTCCGACGTTAGCGACATAGATAATTGATTTCTTTGTTAACAAATGGTAGTTCTTCACTACTTCTTCTTGTTCGCTAGTTAAGTGAACTGTTCTAGCGGCAAGGCCTTGTTCTAAGGCTTCTTTAAGTGGAGATAATGCTGACATCTCCATAACTGATTCTTTATCTTTCAAGATACGAGCTTTGTTCTCAATCTTTTCAATGCGTTTAGTAACGGTATCTAAATCCGCCATAACGAGTTCAAGATTAATAACTTCGATATCTCTAATTGGATCAACATCACCTTCAACGTGGATAATATCCGCGTTTTTAAAGCAACGTACTACTTCCACAATCGCATCACATTCACGAATATGCGATAAGAACTGGTTGCCAAGACCTTCTCCCTTGGAGGCACCTCTGACTAAACCAGCAATGTCGTAAAATTCAATCGTTGCAGGAATTGTTCTCTCAGGTTTGAAGACATCGACTAAGAAATCAAGTCTCTCATCTGGGACAGCGACAATTCTTGTATTTGGATTAATGGTGGCGAATGGATAGTTAGCAGCTTCAACGTGCGAATTAGTAATCGCATTAAAGAGTGTTGATTTTCCAACATTTGGCAATCCTACTATTCCTGCTTTTAAACCCATCTTTTAATATTCCTTTTGATTATTATCAAAGTATATTATATGCAAACGAGCCTCTTTTACAAAGAGAAAATTATTGGAGACATTCAATTGGATTTAATTTTGATATCTTTGTGCTAATCATAAATGAACTAAGCAAAGATATAGATAACGCGACAAGTAGCATATAAATAAATGACATTGGGTTAAGGATAAAGACTGACTCTATGTATAAAGTTTTGGCAAAAGTTTTAGACAATATAAGTGAAGTAGCAATAAGTTCCAAACTAGAGAATAAGAAAGATAATCCAGTCATTGTTAGAGAATGGAAATAAACAAATTTTCTGCTCTCTTTTTCTTTAGCGCCTAAGCATCTCACTAACCCAACATCTTTTTTGATTTCTACATAATGTAGATAGTTACAAATAAACAAAATAAGACTTGCAATTAAAACACTTGTGATAGATACCGCTAACATGATTATCTCAATGTAGTTACATATCTTATCAACACTACTCTTCACTTCTTTTAAAGGAGCGTTCACTGATAGATGAGGGAAGGCACGATTAATTTTATTAATTATTTGCTCTTCGTTTCCTTCACTAATTCGTAAAGCTAAATTATTAATCCTCAATTCAAAAGTTGATATTCCAAGCATTACTTGAAAGAAAAGAATTGACCATGCTTCTTTGTGAGAGATAGTTACTTTAGCGCTATCAGTCACTCCAACTATTTTTAAAGAAGCAACTTCAAATTCTCTAGAAACATAACCATTTGATAGTAGAGTCTCTTTTACTGGAAAAGATAGGTAGATGAATTTATTAATCGGATTATCAATTTTTAATCGGTTTCTTAAACCTTCACTGATGAGGATTTCCTGGAAATTAGCGGGTTCCCTACCTGTTATTACTCGATAATGGGGGTCAAAAGAGAAGCCATTAAGACTGCTTTTAGAAAAGTGTCCTTCGATGATTTCTGGTGGCAAAGAAGCATTATAAGAATCCTCATATTTGATATAGGACATGTTGTCATTAACATCTTTAATTAAGACTTCATCCATAGACAAATAAGTTGATCGAGAAAATCCCATCATTAAGCTTTGTCCAAATATTGAATAGCCAGAACTTGTTCCATATGTTACTTCATACACTCCTGAGGTGCTTTTCTTACAATAGTCTGCAACATAAGAAGGAATATCGTCTTTATTTGTTCTATGAACAATAATGACTTTTGAGCAGTTATATGTTTGGCTATCTTCATATAGAAGCGGGCAATATTTTTTATCTAATATCTCATAATCTAGTGATTCGTTTTCAATTGAAAATCTTTTAGATATTAAGAAGTCATCTCTACCACTAGCGAAATCTACATAGTAAGACTTAATTAACGCCCACGGATATTCACTATTTGTATTTATCTTGTCGGTGGAAGGTAAATGGCACTCTCCTTCTAAAATATATTCATTCCATAAAGGGTTAGAGTGATATATCAAAGTCTTGCTGGATAGAATAAAGCCTTTCAGTTTTAAAGGTATTTGAGCTTCATATCCCCAGCTTTCATTTGCAAAGCAAAACTTCATATTTACTTCATGATATTGGAGATAATTAGAAAGTGACTTCGTTGTTCTAGTAATTCCTAATTGATAGCAAAGCTCATTTACCACTAGCATAGGCATTGCTAAAACAATTTCGTTTTCATTAAGGGAATCAATTTGATTCGGATATATTTCGTTAGTGTTATTCTCCAGTAATTCAAACTCATTTATATAACTTGATGAATATGGGCCAATAGGTTTAGTGACATCATTATCCAAAGATAAATAGTTCTCGGTTGGGAATAAATAATCAGCGTTCCAATAATAAACACCAATTCTTTTTACTCCACTTATTCCGCTTATAGATTCATATACTTCTTCTAAAGAAGCGGAGGAAATAATGTCTTTACTGATGTTAGGTGTCTTTGTGGAAATTACTAATTTGTCACTATCGAGAATTGATGAATAACTTCGATATACATTTGTAGAGATAATTTCTCTTAGGGTACTAGCTAATCCAACTCCTATAAGGCCTAGAGAAGTAGAAACACTAATAAACATAGTTCTCCATTTCCTTCTCTTTATTGAGTTAGTCGTGTGATGAAGCAGAAACTTAAAAGGCAATCCTCTTTTCTTATCGTCATATTTAAGTTTTAAGACCGGAAGGTATTCTTTATGTTTGTTTCTATTCTGGTATTTATCTGAAATAACTCTTCCGTCTTTCATCTTAATGATTCTGTCCGCATACTTATTGGTTAATTCTTCATCGTGAGAGACTACTACCACTAAAGAAGAGGCACTAATCTTTTTTAATAGTTCCATGACCATTTCGCTATTAGTTTCATCAAGGTTTCCGGTAGGTTCATCCGCTAATAATAGAGGTGGCGAATTAGCGATTGCTCTACATATTGCGACTCTTTGTTTTTCTCCTCCAGATAATGAGGAAATTGGTTCATTAATTTTCTCAAACAAACCCACTAATTTAAGTAGGTCCTCCACTCTTTTTGCTTTTTTCTTCTCTTTATCGCTACTACTCATATCGATTGAAAGAAGGATGTTTGAACGCACTGTTTCAAACTCAAAAAGCTTATAATCTTGGAATACAAAACCAATCCTTTTATTGCGCATTGATTCCTTCTCGTTAGATGACATATCTTTGTATCTTCTTCCATCAAAAGAGATATCCCCATCAAAGTCCAACAAGGAAGATAAAACATTTAATAAAGTAGTTTTTCCACATCCAGAAGGACCGTTAATAATCACAAGTCCATATCTAGGGAGTTTTAATTTGATATTATTCAGGACTTTTCGTCCGTTATATTCTTTAGAAACATTAAGAAAATCGATCATAAACTTTGTAGCTCTCCTTTAATGCTTTTTCTTTTAGAAAAATAAATAGGGATGATGGTAGAAAACATCATAACAATCGATGTTATTAGGAAAACAATAATTGGAAATAAAAACTTCATTCCTAAAAACTCCTGAAGAGGAATCGAAATTAAAGATTCAATATCGATGAATTGATAGACAATATGATTTATCAATTTAGAAACACCTATTGATATTGGGATAGACAATAGAAACGACAGGAAACCATTTACAAAGGATTCTTCTAAATAGATTTCTTCAATTTGCTCTTGAGACGCTCCAATAGAAGTGAGGATAGCGCTACTTCGATGATCTTCTGAAAAATTGGTAAATGACATAATACTTAAAATCAAAACCGTACCTATAAAAGCAATGATTAAAAATAGAAGAACACCATACTCCGCAACTGATAGGAAATTAAAGAGTGAATTAGTTAATAAAATTGAGGAAGATGAATACACCAAACCATCAGTAAAAACATCTTCCAAAAACGGACATTCCCTATCTCTATAATCCTTTAAAAATAATGTGTATGAATACGAAGATAATGGTGAATAATCTTCAGCTTGAGCCACTCTATCATACCATGTGATATTAGAATTATTGTAGGTTGATAGGTTTTCGAGAGCATATTCTTTGGTAAATTCTTCAAATGCACTATAAGAATAATAGATTTTGGGAGATGGAAGATAGTTGATTTCTTTGACCACTCCAACTATCTGAATTTCTTTATGCAAATAGAATGTATCACTTATGTATTCTTCATATTCACTTACATAGTTAGTCTCAACAGAATGATCTAAATACAAATACTCATTAATAGCGTCTTTCTTGATTGAAGAAGATATAACTCGAGCAGCAGTTTCGTTAATCACAACCTCACTCAAACTATCAGTGTTTGGGAGTCTTCCCTTTATTAGCAGATTCCTATCAACATGAGTGTCGTCAAAAGAGTAAATTGGAGTAAAAACCAAATCTTCAATTACTTCGTTATCATATAAAATTCGAATATTTTGTGGCAGAATTGCCGAGTAATTTAAACAAATCTCATATTTTTCTGAGATTTTCAAATTTGAAGTTAATGAGTCTAAAGATGGTCTAGTTGACTTAGTTAAAGAGAAAGCTCCACTACTCATTGTCTTCTCTTCCAAAGACACAGTCCCAGCCCCAAAATCAAATTGTCGATAACATGCATTCCTAATCGAGTTATCTTTATTTGTCATGAAACCAACAACTAGATATAGCACTGATAAAGAGATGGTTAACGCAACTGAACTAAGGATATTTCGCAATGCTCTTTTTTTATAGTTACTAGATGCAAATTTATCAATCCAAGAATTTGAAGAATTGTGTTTTTTAGTTTCAGTTATCCCTACTTCTTGGCACTTATTTTTTGTAGTATCTTTAACAATCTGACCATCCGCAATTTCAATAATTCTATCAGCGTATTCATTAACTATTTGTAGGTTGTGCGATACCATGATAACTAATAGCTCTTTGCTTAGTTTTTTAATGATATCCATTGCTTGTTTGGAGTTCTTAGAATCAAGTGCTCCTGTAGGCTCATCGCACAATAAAATTTTGGGAGAATTAATTATTGCTCTAGCGATAGCGACACGTTGTTTTTCTCCTCCTGAAAGTAGGCTTGCTTTTTGCTCAAATTGGCTCCTATTTATTCCAACTTTTTCTAATATGTTCGACGCTTTTTCTTTTGCTTTTTTCTTATTTATTCCACCAATTAAAGAAGGCAATTCAACATTAAATAAAACTGTCTTGTCTTCAAATAGATGATAGCTTTGAAACACTATTCCGATATCTTTGTTATAGAACTCCTCTATCCGCTTTTTCTTAAATGACTTATATGATTTTCCATTCAAAAAGATGTCTCCTTCTGAAGGAGTATCAATCCTTGCAATTAGATTGAGTAAAGTAGATTTGCCGCTTCCTGATTTGCCAACTATTGCTACTAACCCAGTTGAATCAAAGGAAATATTTGTAGCTTTTAAAGCAGTAAAACACTTATCTTTTTTGATTAGATATCTCTTAGTTAAATTTTGTAATAATAAAGTTTTCATAAAAAATCCCTCTCATATTAATAAAGAGGGAGATTTTGTGATTTTTTTAAAAATTTTCTTAAACTTTTTTTATTTTGCTTCCATTTTAACTGCTGCTGGAACCTTTGGAAGTCCTGGCATAGTCATAACTGCACCAGTAAGAGGAACGATAAATCCTGCTCCTGCAGATAATCTAACTTCTCTAACTGTGATTGTAAATCCAGTAGGAGCGCCAAGCACTTTAGCGTCATCAGTAATGGAATTTGGAGTCTTAGCCATACAAACCGCTAATCCTTTGTAACCCATCTTCTCATATTGAGCAATTTGTTCATTAGCAAGATTGGTATAAACAACATTACCTGCTCCATAAATATCTTTAGAAATCTTTTCGATCTTATCTTTGATTGAATAATTATCATCATTAATAGGATATAAAGGCTTATAGTTAGATTTTTCATTATCTAGGATATCTTTTACTGCAGTTGCGAGTTCCACTGCTCCTTCGGAGCCTTTAATTGCACCTTCATTAAGTGCAAATCTATATCCGTTAGAAACACACCACGCTTTTAATTCTTTTAATTCAGCATCGGTATCGCTTGGGAATCTATTAGCAGAAATAATAACTGGGATACCGTATCCTTTCATATTTTCCGCATGTTTCTTAAGGTTACAAATACCAGCTTTCATCGCTTCGATATTTTCTTTGTCTAAATCATCGAATTTAACTCCACCATGAAGTTTAAGCGCTCTTACTGTAGCAACAACCACTACTGCATCTGGTTTCAAACCAGCTCTTTGACATTTGATGTCTAAGAATTTTTCTGCACCTAAGTCAGCACCGAAGCCTGCCTCAGTAACAACTACATCAGCGAGTTTTAATCCAAGTTTAGTTGCGGCAACTGAATTACATCCATGAGCAATGTTTGCAAATGGTCCACCATGAACTAATACTGGATTTGCTTCAAGAGTTTGAACAAGATTAGGATTCATGGCTGCGTGCATTAATTTATAAATAGCACCACGGATATGTAAATCTCTAACAGTGATTGGCTTCTCATCATATGTATAAGCAACAATGATATCTTCAGTTCTATTTAAGAACTCTTCTTCATCGTTAGCGATACAGAAGATAGCCATAAGTTCACTAGCAACTGTAATAACGAATTCTGATTTATGAGTAATTGAATGTTTAGAATCAGAACTTGTGACAGTAATTTCACGAAGTGAACGGTCATTCATATCAAGGGCTCTAGTCCAGACAATACGATCTGGATTGATATTAAGTAAGTTACCTTGGAAAACACTATTTTCAATAATTGCAGAGATTAAGTTAATTGTGGAAGTTAATGCGTGGAAATCTCCTGTAAAGTGAAGATTGATATCATCACTTGGAACGATTGTAGATTTTAAAGCACCAACCGCACCACCTTTAACGCCAAACACAGGGCCTAAAGAAGGTTCACGTAAAACTGCTAAGGATTTAACTCCAATTCTTCTTAATCCATCATGTAGACCAATTGTAGTTGTTGTTTTACCTTCTCCAGCTTTAGTAGGTGTAATAGCAGTAACTAAAACTAGTTTAGCGTCTTTCTTATCTTTGAGTTCATCTTTGATTCTTAAATCAATTTTGGCCTTATCTAATCCATAAGGTATAACATATTCTTTTTTGATACCTGCTTTTTCAGCAATTTGATAAATGTCTAACATTATCTATTCCCCCTTGATCGATTTTAGTAGCTCTTCTTTTGTTTCAAATAGTTCATATTCAAACTGATTCTTAAAGAAGGTTACTTGACGTTTAGCGTAGTTCCTTGTTCTCTTTTGAATGAGCGCAATTGCATCATCTAAAGAACAATTCCCATGTAGGAAGTCGATTATTTCTTTATATCCGATTCCTTGTCTAGCGGTGATGGATAGGTCATATTTTTCTAAAAGTGATTTCACTTCATCGACCAATCCATTATTTACCATGTCGATAACTCTTGAGTTAATTTTTTCATATAGGATATCACGATTTGGAGATAAAAATAGAAGTTTTATTTCCGGATAGATTATTTCGTGCTTTTGAGAATTAATTCTTTCTGATTTAGTTAGGTCACTACTTCTAATCATTGATACCGCTCTAAGTAGACGCTTACGATTATTCTCGTGAATCTTTAAACTAGCTTCATAATCGAGTTTTTGAAGCATTTCATACAAAGTATGATTATCTAATTTTTCTAAATCAGAATCATCTCTAGCTTCTTCAACTTCAAATTCATAATCGTATATAGTCGCTCTAAGATATAAACCTGTTCCGCCCACTAGTACGACATCTTTATTTTTACTAAGTGCCTTAGATATTTCTTCTCTAGCAAGTTTTTGAAATTGCATAACTGAGAATGATTCGCTTGGTGGAACGATATCTAGGAGATGATATTTTATGTAATGTGGATCACTTTGTTCTAATTTTGAAGTTCCAACATTCATATCTTTGTAAATTTGGAATGCATCAAAATTAATCGCCTCACAACCAAGTTTATCCATGATTGCGTTAGCGACTTCGGTTTTACCGCTACAAGTTGGTCCCATTACTACATAAATCATGGAAACACTATATAACAAAAAGAAGTGAATTTCATCACTTCTTATTAATAATTTCGCAGATTTCTAATAGATATTCGCTAACTTCTTTTTCTAAAGCGTCATAATTGACCATTAATGGATGACTTTTATATTCCTTTAGAAGTTTGTCTTTTTTACTTTTATCGTTAGTTCTAGCAATCTCTTCTTTCATTTCTTTGAGTTCACTAGATGTATCCACTAGATGTTTAATTCTTTTATATTCTTGGAATAACGGAAGAGAATTAAGTTCTTCTTTTAATTCGTAAGTAAGTTCAATGACTTTATCCATTCACTATTTCTCCAAGTAAAGAATAGGTATGACTTTCATTAATCTTCACATTAACGATTTTTCCAATTAAATCTGGAGTTCCTTTAAAGTGGACTAACTTATTACTCTCGGTATATCCAGAAAGCATGTTTTCATCCGTCTTACTAACTCCATCTACAAGGACCTTATATGTGTTACCAACATATGATAAAGCATCCTTTTCAATGTTAACCTCTAAATGCTTCACTAATTCCTTGAATCTTCTACTCTTATCGCTATAGGAAACATTGTCCACCATCTTAGCAGCTGGTGTGCCTCTTCTAGGAGAATATATGAAGGTAAATGCACTCTCATATTTAACAGTGTCTACTAAGGATAAAGTATCTTGGAATTGTTCCTCAGTTTCATTAGGGAAACCAACAATAATATCAGTAGATAAAGATAGACCAGGAATCTTGCTTCTCATCTCATTAACTAAATTAAGATAATGTTCACGTGTATATCGTCTACCCATGAGGCGTAAAACTTCATCACTTCCAGATTGAACTGGGAGGTGGATACACTTCATGATATTATCATATTTCGCAATAATTTCTATCATTTTGCTGGAGAAATCCCACGGATGAGATGTTGTAAACCTAATTCTTGGGATGCCCATTTTTGCAGCCTCTTCAAGGACATCGGCAAAGTCGTGACCTTCATCTAAATCCTTGCCATATGCGTTAACGTTTTGACCTAAGAAAGTAATCTCCTGATAGTTAGCTTTTTTAAGTTCTCTAACTTCATTCATGATATCGCTAAATTTACGCGATCTCTCTTTTCCTCTTGTATATGGAACAATGCAATAAGTACAGAACTTATCACAGCCATAAATAATATTAACGTAAGCTTTAAATTCGTTGTTTCTAGTAACAGCGTTATTCTCGATAACTTCGCCTTGTTTTGACTTAATAGAAATTAACCTAATATCTGATGAATACACTTCGTAAATTAAATCTAATAATTGGTCGATTTCATGGGTACCAAAATAGAGGTTTACTTCAGGGAATTTATCTTGAAGAATTTGTAAGATTTCTGGTTGTTCCACCATACATCCACAAATACCTAAAACAAGTTTTTTATTTGCTTTACGATATTTCTTTAAATTACCAATTTCACCATAAACTTTGTCTTCAGCGTTTTCTCTAACTGCACAAGTATTGATGATAATAACATCAGCCTTTGAAGGATCTTCTACTCTTTGATAATTAACGCTTTCAAGCATTCCTCTCATCGTCTCTTCGTCTCTTACATTAGCTTGGCAGCCATATGTATGGATATAGTAGAACTTACCTTTTCCAATCTCTTCCATCTCTTTCAAATAGTGAGTAGAAGCGGATAAGAAAACAGTCTCGCTCTTTTGGCGATTACGAGCCGCTAATAAGTCTGGATAATTAACAATTTTTGTTTTCATACTTTTACTTTTCTATTTGATAAATTGGGAAGATTTCAATGCACTTACCACTTATCTCATCGATATCTAGGACAACTGCTGAGAATACACCTTTCCCTTCGTTAGGAATATCAAACTTTACTTGATTTCCATACATAAGTTTAGAAACAACAGTGTTCTTATCAAATCCAAGAGCACCATCATATAAACCAGTCATGCCAACATCTGAGATAAATGCGGTTCCACCTTCAAGGATTGTATAATCGCGTGTCTGTACATGCGTATGTGTTCCAAGAACTGCACTAGCTTTTCCGTCTAATGCATATCCAAAGCAAACCTTTTCTCCGGTTGCTTCCGCATGGAAATCAATGATGTGGATAGTTGATTGATCTTCAACTGCATCAAGATATTCCATTAAAGCATAATATGGGTTATTGACTTCTTCTTTCATGAAAGCAGAGCCAAGTAAGTTAGTAACTCTAACACTTACCCCATTAACATCAAAGACAGCGCTTCCTTCTCCTGGATATTCATTAACGAGATTAAGAGGACGAATCAATCGATCAACTCGATCAATATATCCTCTTAAATCTTTTTTACTATCGTAATGATTGCCTAAAGTAATTACATCAATCCCACTATCGATTAACTCTAAATAGTGATGGCGTAATAAACCTTTTCCGTGACTAGCATTTTCTCCGTTGGCTATAACGAAATCAATATTATATTTTTCGATTAAACCAGGGAGATAATCTTTGATCATACGTCGACCAATACGGCCGACAATATCACCGATAAATAATATTTTCAAAATAGCTCTTTCTAGAAGTAATAAATTACTTCGCTGTTTCTACAGCGCGGTATTCTCTAATAACAGAGACTTTAATTTGACCTGGATAGGTCATTTCGTTTTCGATACGTTCCTTGATATCTTTAGCAAGTTTAAATGCTCCAATATCATCAATCTTTTCAGGAATTACCATAACGCGTA
>Ga0256405_10007796_pt1 | contig 15778 bp, 18 predicted proteins | sample RumenRJG_02DNA_FD_189096 | JGI IMG/M metagenome (GOLD analysis project Ga0256405, IMG submission 189096) | Bovine rumen microbial communities from Lethbridge, Alberta, Canada - RJG_02 | ecosystem: Host-associated > Mammals > Digestive system > Stomach > Rumen | place: Canada: Alberta... | reverse complement strand
GCAGCTGGTTGACCTTGTCATAGCCGATGGTCTGGACACCGAACAGCTTTTGCATATACTTCAGGTTCGCTTCGCTGGACGCCATCACGGAGATTCCGCCGCCCGGGAAGGTGATCTTGGAGGTCGAAGCAAATTCAAAGACCATATCCGGTCTTCCCGCTTCCCGGCAGAGAGACAGAATATCCGGGAACGGCACAAAGTCGCCGTCAAACTCGTGGACACAGTAGGCGTTGTCCCACATGATCACGAAATCCTCCGCCGCGGGCTTCAGCTGTGCAAAGCGCCGGATGGTCTCGTCGCTGTAGATGATGCCGTCCGGGTTGGAATATTTCGGCACGCACCAGATGCCCTTGACCGCAGGATCCTTCACCAGGTCTTCGACCTGGTCCATATCCGGCCCGGACGGCGTCATGTCGACCGTGATCAGCTCCGCGCCGAAGCTCTCCGTCACACGGAAGTGCCGGTCATAGCCCGGGGCAGGGCACAGGAATTTCACCTTATCCAGCCTGCACCAGGGCTTCTCACTGTGCAGCAGGCCGTGGGTATAGGCTTTGGCGATGGTGTTGTACATCAAATCCAGGCTGGAGTTGCCTCCCACGAAGCATTCCTCCGCCCGGCAGCCGAGAAGATCGGCAAAGAGCGCCCGCGCGCTCGGCAGTCCGGCAAGGCCGCCGTAATTGCGTGTCTCCATCCCGTCCGCGTTGCAGTCTGCCGGATCGGTCAGGATGCTCAGGATCCCGCTGACGAGATCCAGCTGTTCCTTCCCCGGCTTTCCGCGGGACATATCCAGTTTCAGGCTCTGGGCCTTCAGGGCCTCATATTCTGATTCACACTTCTCCTGCTCCTGTTTCAAGGCGGAGCGCCCGAGTTCTGCGTACTTCACTTGTTATTGACTCCTTTGATTTTGCAATGCTCGCTGTGAAATCTGATGATTTTGCCTGCTTATTTGGTCTCGTCTTCCGTATCCGGGGTGAGGTTCACAAACGCGCTTCCGTGCGTCTGCTCTGCATCCGTCTCCTCCGGAACACCCGTCCAGGCAGGCTCCGGGCTCCATGTCTCTTCCGGTTTCGCGGGCTCCGGAGCGGAGACCGGTGCCGTTACGACATGCTCCGCCGGGGCAGCCGGCTTCGGTGCTTCATATACCGCTGCCGCCGGGGCGGCATTCGCGTAGAACACGTCCGGTCTGGACGCCGGCAGTACCGGCTTGTCATTGAGCTCGTCACTCCTGGTCCGAATGGAGAGGATCGTGCTCAGTCTCCTGATGGGTCCCTGGTTGTTCCCGATCTCAAGGATGATGAGCAGGGTCAGAATCATCGCCACCAGCGAGAAGTAGTCCATCACGCTTCCGGTCTGGAAGCTCATCAGGCCCTTTGTGATGGGATACCACACAACGGGGCAGAAGAAAAAGACCAGTCCTGCGATGAAGAAGATCAGCGCCACGATCATGTTCCCGATGGTCTTTTTCTGCAGCGCCTTGTTGTTCTGCTTTTCCCAGGAGAGCTCGTACATCACGCGCTCTTTTTCATCCGTCACATCCCGCAGGCCCTGGTTGAACTCAAACTCCCCCTTGGCCGGCTTGCTGAAGCGCCGGTCGCTGAGATCATAGCGCCGGTACGTTGTCTCCAGGATTGACGAGGACAGCGTGATCATGAATTCGTTATCCGTCAGGCTCTTATACGCCAGCTCCGAGGCCGCAAACATCACCGCCGCAATGGAGAGCGTCGTCACGAGGGCCAGCCACGCCCCTGTGTCCGCCGTGGGGATAAACTGCTGTACCAGGCTGATGACACCGGGTTTGAAGAAATAAAGGAGCAGAACCCCGATCACACTCACATACAGGAATATTCTGGAAATAACATGGCTCGTTTTCAAAAACTTACGCATTTTGATTCCTCCTTCTTGAAGATGACTCTGCATCAGACTGTATTGTACCAAATAAAATGCAATCGCACAAGAAAAACATCTTTCTTCACGCCCGCTTTCCGCGTCGGTTTTCTTGACACGCTTTCCGGAATATGCTATTTTGGCAAAAACGACAAGAGCAGGTGCCGCTATGAGTATGCTGATCCTTTGTACCGGAAAGCCCCTTTCCCCTCTTGAGGGAAGCTATACGTCCTCCGGCTTTGACGCCGCTGCGCAGGCGGCCGTTCAGTCTGCCGCGGAAGCGCCCGCAGAGCGCAGGATTTCCCCGGGCGGACGTGTTGTCTATCTCGCTGAAGGGCTCCTGGCCCGCTCCACGGCAGAGCAGATTCTCGAACCCTGTGAGCTTCATGTCGAACCGCTTCTCAACGAGATCGCCGTTCGCTCCTTTGCCGACACAGACCGCTCCCTCCCGGCAGAAAAGTGGCTTCGGAAAGCAGCCGCCCAGCGAAAGGCCGCCAATCCCCGTCAGCCGGAATCCCGGGACGCCGTTACCGTCCGGGCGGACGCGCTGATCCGGAAGCTGGAAGAGGCCGGCGGAGACTCCCTCCTCATCACCTATCCGATCTTTCTGGCGGAGCTGTTGGACCGGTTTCGCGTGCATAACTATGTGGTACAGCGCGGCGGCCTCTTCCGCTTCCAACCGCTGGAGAAGATCGTCATCTCCCGGAAGGACGAACACTGCGGCGGCTGTCAGCACAACTGCTTTCTCTCCAACCCCGGCTGCGGTGTCGGCCGCGACAAGGCCATGCGGCGAAAAGGCTGAAGGAAACCGTACAGAATGCAAAATCCTCCTGAAGCAGGCCGGTCTCTCCGGGCGCTGCTTCAGGAGGATTTTGCATATGCTTTCTTCTATGGCATTCAGGCGTCATGCGCGGCCATGACCGCCTCGAACACGGCCGAGCGAAATGCTCTGGCCTCCAGCGCGCGCACGCCCTGGATGGTGGTCCCGCCGGGGGAGCAGACCGCATCTTTCAGTTCTCCCGGATGTCTGCCGCTGTCGAGGATCAGCTTTGCCGAGCCCAGCACCATCTGCGCCGCGAGCTCGATCGCGTCCTTCCGCGGGAGCCCGCAGGCCACCGCCGCGTCCGCCAGTGCTTCCACAAACAGGTCCACATAGGCCGGTCCGCAGCCGGAAACCGCCATTCCCGCCTCCATGAGCCGCTCTTCGATCTTCATGAAGCGTCCCGCATGCCGCATGGCCTGCAGGAAACACTCGGTCTCTTCCTCGCGCACTTCGTCGCTGCAGCTGTAGAGGATCATCCCCTCGCCCACCGCCACCGGCGTGTTGGGCATGATCCGGATCACCGGGAGAGTCTCTCCCAGTTCCTCCTGCAGCTTCCGGATCGTCACGCCCGCCGCCATTGACACGATGACCAGGCGCCGCTCTCTCGCCCGAAGCAGCGGACGCAGCGTCTCACAGACATCCGGGAGCACCACCGGCTTGACGCCGAGAAAGAGCAGGTCGGCCTCCGCCACCGCTCCGGCATGACCCGTGACGCTTCCGCCGATTTCCCCGCGGAGCTTTTCTGCCTTTTCCGGATGCCGGTTCACCAGCAGCAGCTCGTTTCCCGGCTCCAGTGCGGCGGCTCTTGCCAGGGCCCCGCCCATGTTTCCTGTTCCGATGAATCCCAGTTTCATTTTGCTCTCCCCTTCTGTGTTCTGTCTGTCGGGCGGGCTGTTCAGCCTCTCTTCTGAAGCTTCCGCTTCTTTCCGTCAGGCGTGACGATATAGGTGTTCTCCAGCACCTGTTCGGCCCCGCGGCGCCATTCGGCGATGTATTCCTTCCGCAGCGCGTCCCGCTCGCTGCGTTCTTCCGGCGTCAGCTCCCGCTCTTTGGAGAGCCTGGCCAGTTCGTTGATCCGGTTTAGTTTTGAGTTTTCCATTCTCTCTCCGTTCTTTTTTGTTTCCTGTTGCATGGAAAGCCTGTTTTCTGTGAGAAACTATATCACACCGCGCGCTCCCTGTCCACAAAATCCGCAGTGCCTGTCGCCGATTTGAACTGAATTCTGAGTACCAGGGACGCGGTCAGACAAAAGGACCGGCTTCGAATCCGAAGCCGGTCCTCGTATGTCATCATGAGAAGTTCGATCAGAACATGATCTCGCTGTAGCCGCCGTCATCCATCGTAACGGCCGTAATATTACCTCGCTCCGCGACACCGACCCTGTCCTTCTCCAGCTGGCAGGCAATGAGAGCCGCTTCTTTCGTGTTGCAGGTGCGCAACACGGCACGCGTGGTCTTTTCAATCACCGCGTACATCTCACGCGCTCCTCAGGCTGGGCCTTCTGATGTGCCGGGCTTCCACCCGCTGCTCCAGGCCATGGGTTGCTTTTTCCACGGCTGCCTTCCAGTAAATCTGCCCGCACTCAGGGCACAGCAGAGAACCATCCCGGCGGATATGCTTCCGATCCATTCTTGTTCCGCAAAGTTTACAGGTAAGCATTTTGATCCTCTCCATAAGTTTGTTTTGTCCTTCCCGCCGATCATGCAGCTGCCGTTGTCGGAGGAGGACTGATGTGTATGATACCAGATCTTGTGGAGGAGCGCAATTGACGGAAGCCACAAACCTACAAGATCTTGTATCTGGCCGGTTTTCGGCGCTTAGGAACATTTAACTGTCGGAAAAGCGGGCAAATAGAGCAAAGAAATTTGTGCAAGTTGCGGGCTTGACTTCGGAACCACCCCTCTTTCCCAGACTCAGAGGCGGTCCGTTTCATGATGCCGCGAATGAACAGGTAAAAAAAGAAAGCCGGAAATCAGCTGCTTATCAGCTCATTTCCCGCTCAGATTGCTTTGATCTCCTGGATCCATTTTTGTCTGGTGCCGCAGAAGAGGCATCTCGAAGAGATGATAATCGGCTTCCCCTCCTTCAACCTGTCTTTCTTCAGAAACACAGACCATGCAATCTCCCCGCAGCATTCCGGATTCTTACAGACATGAGTCCCGTGCCGTTCTATCATTTGCAGCTCTCCTTTCCGGAACGGCATTATATCATAAGCGGGGGAAAAAACAAGCGAAAAAATATACAAAAAAGAAGATAAAAAGTGTTGCACCGGGAAGCGGACCGGCAAAGGCATCCTGGCGCAAACTTTCTGTCGGGCCCTTGTTATTCCGCCATTGGATCAGGGGCCGCATTGGTGATAGACGTCCTCTGCGAAATATGATAGAATAATGCACAGAAAACACAGCCCCCGCCGGAATCCGACTCATATAATTTATCTGAAGGAGCGTGGTAAGATGAAACTGACAGAAGCACAACAAAACCTGCTGGACGGCAGCCGCGGCGAGGTCATGGCCAAGATCGTGAAGACCCTTGTCATGTACGGCGACGCGTTCGGCGCAGAGAGGATGGTCCCCGTCACCGGCCGGTACGGGCACACCGTCATCAGCTTCGGCCTCGGCGTCATGGACCCGGTCTACGATCTCTATGACCAGATCCTGTCGGCAGGGATTCTGCCCGAGCAGAAGTTTACCGCGGACCCGAAGCCGCTGGACCCCAATGTTCCCTCGAGCCCATTGGAGGATCTGGTCTTCAAAAAACTCATGTACAACCGTCAGGACCGCTATGAGGCACAGCTTCAGAAGCTGGGCATCACGCGGGACGAGGACTATACCTGCGCCTGCTACCTCGACCAGGTGGGCAACATCCCCCAGAAGGGCGAGGTCCTTTCCTGGGCAGAGAGTTCGGCCGTGGTCTATGCCAACTCCGTCCTCGGCGCGCGCTGCAACCGCAATTCCGGCATCCTGGAGCTGATGGGCAGCATTGCGGGCTTTGTCCCGGAGTTCGGTCTGCTGACCGATGAGGGCCGAAAGGCCGACTGGATCGTCGAGGTCCGCTGCACAAAGAAGCCGGAGGCTCAGCTGCTCGGCTCCGCCATCGGCATGAAGGTCATGGAAGAGGTCCCCTATGTCAGGGGGCTGGACCAGTGGCTGGGAAACGAGCTGAACGACAGCGCCAAGGCCTACCTGAAGGACTTCGGCGCCGCCACCGCCTCCAACGGCGCCGTCGGGCTCTATCACATCGAGCACCTGACCCCCGAAGCCGTGGAACTGGGAGAGAGCCTGATTAGGGAAAACGCAAAGGTCTATGTAATCGACGACGCCGAACTGGAGCGGGTCTATCGGGAATATCCGGTGATCTGGAAGAATCCGGAGGCAAAGCCTCAGCTCGCCTTCATCGGCTGTCCGCACCTGACGCTGCAGCAGCTGACCGACTGGGCCAGGGCGGTCCTGAAGGGACTGGAGAAAAACGGCCGGAAAAAGGTCGCCGTGCCCACGGTGTTCACCGCGCCGGTCCCCGTCATCCGGGAGTTTGAAAAGAGTATTTACGCCTGGCCCCTGAAGCACAGCGGCGTAGTGGTCAGCTATATCTGCCCGCTCATGTACATGAATAACCCGCTCTGCAAATCCAAGGCCGTGCTCACCAGCTCCAACAAGCTGCGCACGTATACCAGCGCAAAGTACTGTACCGATGCCGAGATTCTGGAGATCATCACAGGAGGTGCAAAATGAAGAGCTTTCAGGGACGCGTGGTAGTACCCGGGACAGTCTCGGCCGAGGCTCTGGTGAGCCGCGGCGGCTTCAACACGCTGGCCAGCTTTCAGATGGCCCTGCAGTTCGGCGATCTGAAAGCGCTTGGGAAAGACACCGAAGTACAATGCGGAGATCAGAACAATCCCGATCTCTATAAAAAGCCCATGATGGGAAAGGCGCTCTGCCTGCCGCAGACCATCGGCTCCACCACCGGCGGTATGGTTCTCTTCGCCGCCTGTGCACTGGGGAAACAGCCCGCCTGCATGCTGTTCTCCAAGCCGATCGACTCACTGGCCGCCTCCGGCGCGATCCTCGGAGACGTATGGACCGATGCCGTGATGCCTGTCGTTGACAATCTGGGGGACGAATTTCTGGCAAGCGTCCAGACCGGCATGACCGTCACCGTAAGAGAGAACGGAATCGTCGAAATCGAGTGAAATCACCTTGGGCCTGCCGCTGACGGCAGGCCCGATTTTTTGTGCAAATAAGTTTAAGATTTTTATATAAAAATCTTATTTTGTTAATTTTTATCAAAAAAATATTTGTTCAGCATGCCATCTTGTTATTATCTGTTTGGCATGATAAACTTGCGTCAATGAAAAAGAGTCGCCATTCGGTTTTGGAAAGGAGATCAGGTATAGAAACAGGGCGACGGAAAACAGTTACGAAGCCAATCTGAGTGTATGGAGTGATGAAATGGAGCGTGAACGCGTCCTCAAGGATCTGAGTCATCAGATCGAAAACCTGTCCAGACTCCAACCGCAGTATCGACTTCACAGGACGGGCGATTTTGACAAGCTCAGACTGAACATCCGCTGCGGAATTCAGGCAAACAACGTGAATGTCCGTCGCGAGTTTGAGCCGTACATCTACAATCTCTACCGCCGCTATTTTGACTGATTTGCCCGGCAAGGCCCCGGCTCTGTGCAGAGCCGGGGCCTTGCCATCGGAAAAACCGGTTTTTAACCGGATATTATATCGATTAGGAACTTGCCATCCCACAGTACTTTTGCTATAATATTTTCAGGAATCCCCCTTATCAAAAATAACCACATCTCTCTGTGGAAAAAGGAGTCTGAAGTCATGAACAAAACCGAACTCATCAAGAAAGTCGCCGCTGAAAACGGGCTCAGTCAGAAAGCCGCCGCTGCCGCTGTGGATTCCGTCCTCACTTCCATCACGGATTCCCTGGCCGCCCGCGAGCCCGTCACCCTGATCGGCTTCGGGACCTTCACCTGCCGCCACCGTGATGCGCGCGTCGGCAGGAACCCCGCCAACGGCAAACAGATTAAGATTGCGGCGAGCAACACGCCCATCTTCAAGGCAGGAAAAGCGTTCAAAGAGAAAGTCAACTGATCCTGCAGCGACGTCATCCGATCATGATCCTTCATGCACAGCATCCTGGCTGTGTTACCGATCTTCAGGGGAAGCACCTCCTTTCGGAGGTGCTTCTTCTATTTATTCCACAGATAGACTGGGATCACCAGCTCCGCGCCGTAGCATTTCACCGTCAGCTCGATCTTCCCGGAAGGCTTCACCGGGTTGAAGCTGCAGCTCAGCCCGTTATCTCCGATGCTGAGGCTGGCCGCCTCCGGATCCGATAAGCTCCAGTATACCGGCGGGTGAATTAACTTGGGTTCGATCTCCAGGTTCAGCTTGAGGGGCCTGTCCCCCACGTAGCAGGTAAATCCGTCTGCCCCGAGCTCTCCTCCGGCGGCGTAGAGGTGAAGCGCGCTCACGGTCGGCGTGTTGACCGGTCCCGGGGTGCGTGCCGGCACAACGATCACCTTGGAGGTGGGCTCCGGGGTGACCTCCGGCCGATCCGTATACTGGGTGACAAATACCCCCGCAGCAAGAGACAGCAGGATCAGAACCCCGCCGATCACAGGCGGAAGGATGGCGTGCCGGTTCCGGTTCCGTTTCGGCCTCTCGCATGTCGCTCTTCCCCTCTGTTTTTCCCGCAGCGATGTCCGGCCGGTTTTCGGTGCCCCAGCCGCAGCGCGCTGTACCTTCGGGTCTGCTTCCGATGCGTTGAACTGGGATCCGGCATTCCGCATGATGGAGCGCTCCTTCCGTATTTCATTTGGGAAACCTGACATCCGCCTTACACATATTTCATCTGCTGCCCGCAGTCCAGACACAGAAGCCGGAGTCCGTCGCGTTTTGCCCAGACACAGGCTCCGCAGCACGGACAAACAATGATCCGGGCTTCGGCCGGCCCGTCATCCGCCGTCGGTGCCGCTGTCGGCTCTTCCATGGCAGCGACCTGCTCTTCCGCAGCCGGGGCTGTCATGGAGTCGCAGGCAGACGGAGCCACGATCTCCTCCCCCTCTGCCGGAAGCGGCGCTGCTTCTCCTGTCATTGGGGCTTCTGTCGGCGCTTCCGTCATCGGCATGACAAACTCTTCCGCAGACGGAAGGTCGGCGCCCGTCCGCATGGCTTCCAGAACCCCTTTGATCTCGTTGCCGAGCCGGAGACAATTGACATACTCGTTCAGGCCGGAAGACATCGGAGTCCCGGCCTGCAGCCCAAGGTCTCCCACGATCGGAGTCTCTCCCGTCTTCACATGGCCGTTGGATATGGACCAGCGCATCCGGTCAAAGTAAGGATGATTGACAAAGGCCTCCACACTGAACGCGTAGGAATATTCATAGCGCGGCGGATCGTATCGGACCGACTTGCCTTCCGGGTCCTTCGTCATCAGTTCATGGCGGTTCTCGTCAATCTCCAGATTGCAGCCGGTTACCTGACCGAAATCCAGGACATCCGGGTTGGCCTCGGAAATCTTCGAGGAGGAAGTCACCATGAACTTTTTCGCGTCCTCATCGATCAGCAGACGGGTATATTTCCCGATGCAGCGTGTCTGATGGAAGGCGGCAGCCGCTTTTCTGTTCTCCTCCCGATAGGCCAGCTGCTCCGCAATTTCCTCTTTGGTACTCTGCCGTCTCTCACTGAACCAGGGAGAGAGCTTTGCGGCACAGTCCTTGCACATGTTACCGTCTTCCAGCTTTTTGTTTCCGAGCAGGCCGATCTTCGCGCCGCAGAAATCACATGTTTTCTTGTCAAACAGTCCCATCATGAGCCTCCTCTTTTCTATTTATTATTTATGATCTTCAAAAATTACTTGCCGCGTATTTCACCGTTACAATGACCACGCGTTTGTTTTCCTCTTCAATTCGGCAGACGATCGGGCAAACACAGGGGACTTTCTCCCGCGCTGTCGAATTTTATGTTCCTATGCTTCTGTCAGCTTCTCGCCAAGGCTGTTATCCTCATGAATCAAATATACCAGCTTCTTTCAGTCGGTGTCGGTGTCGTTCTACCGGCTTCCTAGGACTCAACTGTTCTTGAAGAAACGCCGAGAATCAAGAAACTCATTGATACCATCGAAGTCATGACGCATTGTTGTATTACTCTCTTGCCTCTTGCAAAATGTCCAACATTTCCTTTGGTGTCACAATAAAAGTCTTTACGGGAAAGTGCTTGAGATTTCCCGTGACCAGATATGCTTCATCTTCTTTCCTCTTCTCCATTAGAACTGCATAAAATACAACATCCTTCGGGTCAGCTACAATATCATCAATTTCTCCTGCATCAGCATACACAGCTCTTCGCTTCAACTCGTCCATGAGAATACGTACAGCACGTTCCTCAAATTTAAACTTGGGTCTTCTGAGTACTTCTTCGTACTCACCGATTATATCATCATTTAGGATCGGTATGATATCACCTGTTAACGCTTCAGCAGCCACTTTCCATGGCGTAGATCCAGATTTCAGCAAAGCGGAAACAAGAACATTTGTATCCAGAACCGCATAGTATTTCATCCTGCTTTCGTCCTCGGTTTGGCCCTTACGGCATCGATTTCGGCGTTTATCTCATCCAATGTCATATCGGATGTTCCATTTTTCTGCGCTGCCTCATTGATTTCCTGCAATGCCCTGAACCCACGATCAGCGGAATATGGCTCTCTTGGGAGAGTCATTCTAAATGGGATGCCATTTTCCATTACAGCTCTTTTCAGAAACATTCTTACAGCCGTGGATGTATCAATGCCCAGGGCCTCAAACACACGACCGGCATCTTCTTTGAGAGAATCTTCAACCCTGACCTGTAAAAGTGACGTCGCCATAACAAATTCTCCTTTCGGTATTTGTAAGACAATTATATTACATCATCTTACAAAATGCAAGTTCTCTTTTGTTCAAAGTCTTCGGGAAGGTAAAGGATCTGCTGCCCTTGATATGTCGGAGTTTGAATGATCCTCTTGCTGTGATTGGTGACTATCCCCCTGCTATCAGAAGGCGTTGCGAGGAACTCGGGCTGATTGAGAAACGGGAAAGGCAGTTATCCAAGAGGGAACTAATCAAAAAAGGGAGTCGCTGTCATTCTTTTGGTTCTCATCGCAGCCTTTGTCATGATAAAGGTTAATCATGCAACTACGTTTCTTCAGGGCTTTGCCTGGACGTATATCATCTGGCTTGCCATCACCTGGTTCGATGCTTTGGTTATTGACTGCGGATGGTTTTGTCATTCCAAAAGGATGCGCATTCCAGGAACAGAGGAGCAATCCTGATCTGCCGCATGTTTTAGGATAAGGAAGGCACAAACGAAGGAGATGAAACTACAATGAGAAGACTTGCATCTGTCCAGCGAGTCTGGAAGATAGAACCCATAGAAGGTGCTGACCGCATCGAGCTGGCCCACGTTCTCGGCTGGCAGTGCGTGGTAAATAAGGGACAGATAGCCCCGATGGACATCGCCGTCTACTTTGAAATCGACATCTTCCTGCCGATCCGACCTGAATTCGAATTCATGCGGGCGTCCAGCTATAAGAATAGCAACAGCCTTGGCAATTTGAGCATTGAAAGTGTGCATCGGCTCCCAGGCGGCAATGACGGACTTTGTACCTCGTGCTTTGACGGAATATATACCACGAGCGTGCCGGATGACTCTGGCAAATCCCGCTTTGAGTACAAGATCCATGAGGCAGGAAGGCGCTTATAGAGGAGGCGTGCGCATGGTCAACAATTTTCCTTTTCTCTGTGCTATCATACAATCGTCCTGAGGGAACAGGATAAAAAACAGAGAAAGAAGGCGCCGGAAGTGCTGAAAGAGTTCTATGAAAGCTTCTCGCATCGGGAAGGCAAATAAGTAAATATAATTGTAAGGGATCGGTCAGTCCGATCCCTTTATCTATTGTCTTTTCTTCATTTTGATATGTTTTGCACACTCGATTTCATATTTTTCGGATATTAGACAAGACTTTGTCCGTCACATATAATCTCTTGCATATTTGGACGGTTGCATCACCGTTCTTGAAGGAGGCAATAAAATGGATATGTCAGTATGGTTCCTGGTCGGTGCGATTTTGGTTTTCTTTATGCAGTGCGGATTTGCCATGGTGGAAACAGGATTTACCCGCGCGAAAAACGCCGGAAACATCATCATGAAGAACCTGATGGACTTTTGTATCGGGACCGTTGTCTTTATCCTGATCGGTTACGGTTTGATGATGGGCGAACACGGATCCCTTGGACTCATTGGGAAGCCGGAATGGGGCATGTTCCGAGACTTTGAAGGCTTTGACTGGTCCTCTTTTGTGTTCCAGCTGGTCTTCTGTGCAACGGCAGCCACGATTGTTTCCGGTGCAATGGCGGAGCGGACAAAGTTTTCCGCCTATTGTCTCTACTCCGCAATCATCAGCCTGATTGTCTATCCCATTGAAGCAGGATGGGTATGGGGCGGAGGCTGGCTGAGTCGTCTTCAGTTTATTGATTTTGCCGGTTCCTGTGTCATTCATATGGTTGGCGGTCTGTCCGCCCTGGTCGGCGCCATCATCCTCGGTCCCCGGATCGGAAAGTATACAAAGGGTCCCGACGGACACATCGCCTCAAACGCCATTCCCGGCCACTCTGTTACCCTTGGCGCGCTGGGATGCTTCATCTTATGGTTTGCCTGGTACGGGTTCAACGGCGCGGCCGCAGCGGATGTGAAAGAGATGGCAAGAATCTTCGGTACCACGACCATTGCGCCCGCCGTAGCGACCGTGACCTGTATGCTCTTTACCTGGAGGAAGAATGGAAAACCGGATGTCTCCATGTGTCTGAATGCGTCTCTTGCGGGACTGGTTGCCATAACCGCGGGCTGCGCAAGCGTGGACGCGCTGGGTGCTTTTGCCATCGGCATCGTTTCCGGAATTCTTGTGGATCTGGCAGTGGAAATACTGGATATCCGCTTTCATGTGGATGACCCTGTCGGCGCAGTGGCAGTACATTGTGTCAACGGGATCTGGGGGACGGTAGCCGTTGGACTGTTTGCCTGCAACGAGGCCTATGGCACAAAGGGTCTTTTCTATGGCGGCGGTTTTCGTCAGCTGGGCGTACAGTGTCTCGGTGTGCTGACCGTAGGGACGTATACGGTGCTGTGTATGATTCTGGTTTTCCGGGTAATTCGGGCAACGGTCGGTCTCCGCGCAAGTGCGGAGGAGGAAATTGAGGGTCTGGACGTGACCGAGCACGGGCTTACCAGCGCCTACGCTGACTTCCTCCCTATTGAGTCTACACTCGGTGTTCACTCCGACGGTCCGGTAGACACCAGCGGACTGGAGCCGTTCCCGCTTGAGCTTTCCTCCGGCCTGAAAGAGACGCCAATCGGCAAAAAGCGCTATACTCTTATCCGGATCCTGTGCGATGAGGATCGCTTTGGAACCTTGCGCGATACGATGGCCTCTATCGGTGTGACCGGCATGACAGTCACGAACGTCATGGGCTGCGGTACACAGAAAGGGAAAGCCGGTCAATACCGTGGAATTGAAATGAGTATGCATTTGATTCCGAAGCTTCAGGTTGACATTGTTGTGTCCAAAGTGGATCCGGAGCTTGTCGTGGCAGCGGCGAACGCGGCGCTGCATACCGGTGAAATCGGAGACGGCAAAATCTTTGTCTATGACGTGGAGGACGTTGTCCGTATTCGAACCGGAGAATCTGGTTATGATGCCCTGCAAATTACTGGTGTCTGACTTGCGCCATTGTCTCTTACCAGATTGAATCCCGCAGACAGCGGGAAGGTTTTTTGTCTTGTTACAGGCACGTCCCGTGGGCGGTGAATACTGACCGGGTTGCCGTAATCCATCTGATCGCCTCAGATCCGGATCGCCACGGAACAGGGATCGGCCGGCACAATCCCTTTTTCCATGTATGAGTATTTGTTGTGAGCAAAAAAACTCCCGGAACCCTCATCTGTGCAATCAAACATAGCAAGGATTCCGGGGGATTTACTATCAGAATCTAATTAAAACGCGTGTTCACGCAGCCTCCTGCCATTCATCCGAAAGAGAGTCGCTGTTGATGGGGAAAGTGAAATAGGTATCAGGATACGGTTCGTTCTCAAGTGTAAAATGCCACCATTCTTCCGCCAGCGGCTTAAATCCGTGTGCCAGCATGGCATCCCGCAGAATCATACGGTTTGCATACTGCTCCTCTGTAATACCTGTATAGTCCGGATGGCTGCGTTCTCCAAAAAAGTCGAACGTCCCGCCCATATCGACTTCTTTTTCCGTGGTCATATCAAACAGCGTCAGATCCACCGTACTTCCGCGGCTGTGGCCGGAATGCTCCGCAATATACCCCTGTGGGAAGAGCTGGTCCTTTTCCAGTTCCGGATAGAAATACTCCTTCATCCGGGCATCTTCCGCATCCAAAGCCCAGTTCATGAAGTGCGTTACCGCCATCTGCGGACGGTACGCATCGAAAATCTTCAGACGGTACCCTTTCTCAACAAGCTCATCGCTGACTTCTCTCAGGGCGGAAGCCGCCTCTTTTGTCAGGAACGCCATCGGTTCCTCGTATCCGTCAATGCGGTCCCCCACAAAATTATAGGTGGAATAATAGCGAATCTCCAGAATCGCATCCGGTACCGCTTCGCTCAGCAGCACAAAGTCTGAAGAATCGTCCGAGAGTTTTACCTCATCCGCAGTACTTTCAGTCCGGCCAAATCCCCACGCATTCCAGGTCTCCGGGCAGATGTTTTCCATCAGGTCGATGATCACAGCGCAGTCCGGTTCAACCCGTTGCATCACCTGCTTCATCATATTCTCCGGAATAGCTACGCAGCCGCCGGTATACGGTTTTTCGGGCCCAAGGCAGTGCAGGAAGATCGCAGATCCTCTGCCGGGTGTTCCGTCTTCATTAAAGCTGATGTTCAGGCAATACTGATACTGGTATTCATAATCAACGATATGTTCACTGTCGTCTTTGCTGAGATCCGGCACTTCGCGGATATCGACCATCTCGTTGTAATGCATGCCGTCTCCGACATCTCCGGACCACCAGATGTCTTCCGAGACCTGTGTGTACGGCATCGCGCATCCGGGATCCGCCGCAATACCAAAGGCCTTGTTGAAGTGATAGATCCCGATTGGCGTCTGCCCGCAGCCCTCAGCATGGTCCTCGTCCATGCACAGCCCGTTTTTCCCGACATAGCCCGGCGTCGACAGGATCTGTTTCCACTGTCCGCTCTCATCCCTCTCGTGCATGGAGACTGTCGCGGTCGTCCTGTCCATACCAAGCCCGGCGACGACAAAAAGCTGGGTAACCGTCTCATCCTGCGCCACTGCCAATTCACTCACCCACTCCGGAGAGTCCGTCACATGCTGTATGGATGCATGGAGTCTGTCTTCGACCTGCTCTGCAAGAGGATGATTTCCCTCGGCAGCAGCAAGAATCATGATTCCGGTGAGAAGCAGTACCGTCACCAGAATCAGTGCTATTCCTTTTTTCACTTTGCTTCCTCCTGATCAATCACGGTATTTTTTAAGTCTCTTCCCCAACGGCATGCTTCCTCTCGCAATGATAGTATATCATCTTTCGGCTCCATCGTCCACTGTTTCCGGTATCTTGAATTACCATTGAGTCAACAACCAAAGCCCGTTCGGCGCGGAAAGCGGAAGTCGGATAATTCTCACTCCAGCGCGGCTCCCCTTATTAGGTAGAAGCGGATACAATCCGAGCACCTCACCGCTTCCGTTAGGCAAACTCCTCTCTGCATTCTGAGAATGCGATACATGCAATTGTATTGACATTGCACACCATTTGCGGTATCCTATTCCCGAGGTGATTTTATGGCAACTGTTAATATGAGTATCCGTACCGACTCCGAACTGAAAGCGCAGGCAGAAGCAGTCCTTTCCCAGCTCGGCATGACTATGAACGGAACCATCAATATGTTCCTTCACCAGATCGTCCGGGACAGAGCAGTCCCTCTGAGCCTTTCTCTCAGCACAGAGCAGTCTGTCTATGCGGATCTGCTGCATGCCCAGACC
>Ga0256405_10007795_pt1 | contig 15780 bp, 17 predicted proteins | sample RumenRJG_02DNA_FD_189096 | JGI IMG/M metagenome (GOLD analysis project Ga0256405, IMG submission 189096) | Bovine rumen microbial communities from Lethbridge, Alberta, Canada - RJG_02 | ecosystem: Host-associated > Mammals > Digestive system > Stomach > Rumen | place: Canada: Alberta... | reverse complement strand
CTTGTAGCAGATGATGTCTATTATTTTAAGACAAGAGAGCTGACAGGAAGCCCGGTAGTACGCTTTAGGGATGTAAATGATTCGTATAAGACCTATAAGGAGTGTATGAACGCTGCTTTGGGCGGCTCCTCAGACTTCTATAAGAATCTAAGGTATGAGGCATTTCTTAGCTATGAGGTTGAAGGAGACACCGTGAAGGTAACAAGTTTTAATTCATCCGGTGGGAAGAGCGTAACAAGCGGGAGCTTAGGGTCTGTAAGGACTCCAAATGGAATTGTAGTAACAAAGACTGGGTGCTACGGAAAGGTCATATTTGATCTGGAGCCTGTTATAGGGGGAAATCCCATAACAAAGAGCAGGGACCTTTTCTGCACACTTGAGATAAATGATTAACGGAGGTGACAAATATGTTTGAAAAGAAAGTGATAAAGGAAACAGAAAACAAAGTTAAAGGCACAGGTAAGGGAAAAGCTAAGGTTAAGGATTCTTTTAGCATAGTAAAGATGATCCTCATTCCCTTTCTTGTTACCATTATCCTCGTAGCGGGACTCTTTTTGGTAGTAAGAAAGCTCGGCCAGCGGGATGTTCTTTTGAAAAATGTAGTAATGGCAAGTGCCGATATAAGGGAAGGCGTATATATAACCCCAGAGGAGGTTGACAGCTACTTTAAGGAAGTAAAGGTTGACGGATCGGCAGTATCCGAGAATGCATATGCGTCCTTAGAAGACCTTAAAAAGAAGGGGTTTTATACCAATATCCCCTTAAAGAACGGTCAGATCATGTATGAGGGAAGCATAAAGGTCTCTGATAAGCGCCTTGATAAGTATAAATCGGGGTATGAGACCACGAGCTTTTCGGTTGCAAACTTTGATAAGGGCATAAACGGTCAGGTCAGGGAAGGCGCGATCATAGATATATATGCGGTAGATCCTGCAACAGATGAGCTTACGCTTTTTGTAGAAAATGTTTATGTCGCCGCTGCCTTTGATTCATCGGGAGCCAAGATAGAGACAGATGAGGGCGTAGCAGTCAGCTATACAGTCTATGTAAAGCCTTATGAAGTAGAGGATATGAATAAAGCCATAAACTATGGAGAGATCCATATCTATAAAAGATAGGGAAGGGGGCAGAGTCCCCCTCCTATAGTAATTTATGTCATATATAAACTTTTTATAAAAGAGAGTGGTCCGCGGTTGACAACCGGAGGCTGTCAGCGTAGACTTTCTCATTGTGTGTAAGGAAGGAAACTGATCATGATCTATTTTGATGATTTGCCTCTTGATAAAGAAATTCTTTCTGCGCTAGGGGAACTTTCGATCAACTATGTATTTCAGTCGATTTTTTATCCCGACGGAAAGACGGTCTTTGCAAGAGAAGCACTTATGAGACCGGCAGGTAAGACTGTTCTGGATCTTATTGATGAATACACAAATAAAGATAAGCTGCATGTTCTGGAGGTTGCAACAATCTTTGGAGCTATGCAGGAATACCTGCTGCGGGGATATACTGAAAACCTATGCTTAAACTCTTTTCCGACGGAGAGCTTTTCCAAGGAAGAGTCTAAGGCTTTTAAGGATTATTACGGTGAGAGCGATACGAAAGCAGCTATAATCCTTGAGATTCTTGAGTATCCCAAGTTTTCAGAGGAAGTAGCGAAGTATAAGAAGGAGTTTTGTAAGGTGTCAGCCACACCCTTGTCGATAGATGACTTTGGGAGCGGCATAAACGATATGAAAGTCGTTGATTTCTACGATCCAGCCCTTGTTAAGATAGACAGGGCGCTCCTTATGGATGTTGATAAGGAGCCTGAAAAGCAGGAGAAGATAAATGCTCTTATAAAGGAGCTTCACACAAAGAACGCTTATGTGGTAGCGGAAGGAGTTGAGACCAAGGGAGAATATGAATTCCTCTTATCAGCCGGAGCAGACTTCTTCCAGGGTTATTACTTCCATAGGCCTGAGTGATCATACAATCGAATATGAAAAAATGAATTCATCCTCTGCTGATCGCAGGGGATTTTTTATAAAAAAGTATAGAGAAGTATAGAGAAAAACTCTAACTTTTTTTATTATGTAGGTAGTGATAACATGAACTCATCAAGCAAGCGGCCTGCTTACATTAACCGACAAAGGAGAACGTAACGTGGACAAGAATATAAGAAGCTATACGGAAAATGGTAATGTTTACCGGTTTGAAAAAACGTCACTTGATATGTTGATAAACCGGATCCGAAAGGAAAGGATGGATCAGGGAAAAGCAACTCGTAAGAAAACAATAATATTTGAGCTTGCTGATCATAGCTGCGTAAGTGAAGAAGCGGTAAAGAACTGGTTATATGGCATTAATGGTCCCGTAGATCTTGAACAGGTAAAAAAGATAGCAGATTATTTCAAGGTTGATTATCACGAACTTCTAAAGCAGGAGGATAAAATGAGTAAAGAAGCAGTATTGAATATAGATAATATTTCTGATGAATTAAGGATTCAGATCCATGCAAGTGTGTCAAAGGTCTATTCAGCTATAGTGGAGGCTCTTGATAATGTTTGGGATTATTATGCGGCTGAAAAAAAGAGGGAACGGGAAGACTATTATTCGGGCAAAGATCTTAAGGACGATGGTCTTATAACATACGAGGAAGCAGAAGCTTCTGTTGAGCGGGCAAGAAAGATGTTTAGCAGGTATTATCTGGATATTCCTAAGTCTCTATATGAGAAAAGTGGGAATTGGTTTATGCGGAATGTAAGTGATGAGCTGTTTGATATAACATGCTATTATGTTCCGATCTATAATGAGAACAATCCGGAGGAAGCAGAAATAAGAGAAGAATTTTGTAATCAAATGAAAAATGATGAGCATAAGTTTGAGATGGGTATATATCATGAAGAATTAAAAGAATTGTTTTCTGAATTTGTTTTGAATATGTGATGTTTGTTGAATTCTTTCATTAGAAGCTCCTTTCAGCAAAAAAGGTCTTGGTAACAAGGCCTTTTTTGTTGTGGAAAAGAATCAAGGTAACTATAATTATAACTGGATCTATTATGGCGATGGATCTGGGGGATGAGAATGAAAACGCTGTGTCTTTACTATATAAAAAGCTAACGTTGTTGATAATATGAGGTCTTTGTGAGGAAAAGGATATGGAATTCTACCGGTATGGGTTTTACAAAAGATTAAATAAGATTCAAAGGGAAGGAGATATCATTCTCCCGACGACCGAGGAACTATATGAGCAGATAATAAAGATCTTAAAAGAAAGTGGACCTCTGACACTTGGTGAGATAAGAAGAAGACTGGCTCTGTACTATTGGCTATCGGAGGAAGAGGTGTTTTATACTTCTGAGTTTGGCTCCAGGCCAGTATTTGCAGGCAGGGTGGATGCTGCTATCCGAAAGCTTGTTAATCTCTTCATCATTGATAGGATTGATAAAGGCGTTTATGAACTTTCCGAATTCGGAGAGGAACTGTTAACGAGAAGATATCCGTTCACGGAAGACGGGCTTAAGCAGATTCGAAGGCTTTTAGAGGAAGAGTATGGATTAGAATATGATAACTTATGGAACCTGAAATCCGAAGTGATTCCATGTATCCTTATAGAGGATCCACCGGAACTGGAGAGATTCTTACCTCATGAAGAGTGGTTTGAAGATTGTAAAAAACTAACCTTTGAAGATATTGAAGGCCTGTATAACAGTGATATCCGGTTTAGAAAGATAGTTGAGACCGGTATAGTAAAGTATAAGGAAGATGGGCTTTATCTTGCCGTTCCGGTATGGCATAAGGACGAAGAACGCTTTGAATGGTATGTAAAGGATGAAGATCCCGGGGCCAAGTTTTCCATAAAAAGGCGGCCGTCCTCGGGAATGCTATGCTTTTTGGGGCTGGAGACCGATCCGGACTTTACGCCTGAAACATATCTTGAATACTTAAAAAGGATCTATAAAGATATCCCAGGATGGTTTGGTGAGGACTATGAGTCCATGTCAGAGATATACAGACTCTTACTTGAATTAGAGTCTGAACCAGATCCCCATAAAGCACTTAAGAGATTTCTTAAGAAATTGAAAACGACGCAAGAGAATATGTCGGGAGTATTGGAGATAGACGAAAGAACTATCCGAAGATATCTTAATAATGAGACGCCAATGAAACTTGAGGTCTTGGTCAAGATCTGCGTAGCTCTTAAGCTCCCTAGAGACTTTTGCTTGGAGATTATCAAGAAGTTCAATGTCCCGGATGGTCACGGTTACACTTTTGAGCCTACATATATCAAGGAGCACAGGTTTTGGGACTGGTTATTTAAGTATGGGCAGCTTATGTCTCCGAAAAAGATCAATGAACTGGCCAAGAAGTGGGGATTTGAAGAAATTTTTTAAAAATTTTGACGAAAAAGCGGACAAATAAAGACAAAAAAAGGGGCTTTGCGGGCATTAGAAATTATGAAAATGTGCCTGCAAGGCCTTTTTTTATTGCCCAAAAGAGGTGTCCTTCTAAAATATAAAAATCCGAGTATCATAATAATTACAAAAGCGCTTTGAAGGCCGTACCTAAGCAGATATTTGATCTATTATACGGTGCGGGAGGAGTAGATAAAGGATTTAATAAAAGAAAGGATAAACGATATGAAAGACCCGATAATAATCAGATGCCCAAGACACTCAGAAAAGGTGTTCTTTACACATAAGGAAGGTACAGAATGCAAAGACCTGGTGGTGAAGTGTGAAAAGTGTGCTTTATTCTACGCTGTATCCGTTTGGAGAGATGATTCAGGGATAAAAATTGGATTCAATGAGGTTGACTCTGTAAAAGAAACAGCATAAAAATCAGCACATTTCACAAATATTTGTGAAACGATAGATTTTAGTTGAAATCGGAGATGGGTTAGAGTATATTATGGATATATCGAACAGATGTTCGCATAAGATCAGCTGGAGGAGTTGGCAGGTGGTGCCCTCCACACGATAGCCCAGGTACCCACTTACCAGGGATATCTAAGCCTGTCAGACCATCGACGGTTTTTCCCTTTCCGTCCGATGTCATTAATGTGATGTTGGAGGTGAGATGATGAAAAGAGTATCAAAAGGCCGGGTTGTTTGCTGCCCTTTATGTGGGACGACAGCCACGGTAAGTGAAGTAGCCATGGATCAGTTTTCGTGCCGTAACTGCGGCGCAAGGTTCGGAGGATGGGTTGTAAATGGATTCGTCGTAACGTTTGAATCGGATAAGGAAGAAGATTATCTGCAGAAATTTGATGCATGTAAAGAAAAGCTGCAGATGCTATATGCACTTAGTAATTAAATATATTGAGGCTTGTCGCGACTGATAGAGATCGGCGGCATGACCAAGAGTTTGTTAGAGCTTAAGCACTTACATAGCTATCAACGGTGATCTTCAGAAGAAGGGACTGGGCTATTTAAGGATAGACACAGAGCCTGCAAAACGGAGTAATACCTATGAATAATAGGTATCTGTTTTGCAGGCTCTTTTTTTAACTCCGTTTTGCGACTCGACCGGACAGGCGGCGATCGTAGAACGGAGTTTTTGTTTTCAATTTTTTACCTTCGTGGGTTTGTCCGGAGTAACCAATCAAACCGGGCAAATGGTGCCCATCCAGACAAAAGGAGGTAAAAACCATGAAAACAAGTAACAAATTTAACCCCAAGGCAGAGTCACTTAATAAGTACCTTACAAGGATTGCAAGGGTTCTCGATGATCTTAAGAATGTAGAGGATGTTCCATTCTTAGACGATGAGACTGTGGCGATAAGCAAGGCAGAAGAAAAGGAACTGAAGGATTATCTGGCTGTTTTGCTTACTCCGATATTCCTGGAAAAGTCCAGAACAGCTGCCTTTAAAAAGAAGCTTGATGGTGAGCAGGGCGTGATATACAGTTACCTGTCTATGACTATACTTGATCATCTCTACAAGTATAATAATCCCAATTACACGAAAGTTGCTGTTAAGAGGAGTTTTGATGCTTTTTTGGGGCCTTACTTAAAGGAAGCTGTTGATGAGACTTTGGGTGAGAAGCTTGGAGCAACTAAGTATCGCCGTAAGATGATCAACCATATCAATAAGACCATCGAGATCATCTGTCTTGAGTATGCTAAGGAGTGGGAAGATGTCACGGTTGATGAGATCTTTGAGAATCAGAAAAAGACCGGCGACATCATGTTTCTGTCAAAATGCTCGATAAAGAGAGCAATGGATAACTGGATTGAGGAGCCATACCATTATGACGGAAACGAAGAGTTCTTTGTTGAGAGCCATGATGATTACAGCCATTTTGAGAACGAGGAGGCTGAAAAGTGTGTGAGAGCCTTCCTTGACACGCTTTCCGACGCTGAAAGGTTCCTGTTCCTGGCAAGATGTTTGAATGACGGCAAGGGATATTCCTTTAAGGAGATAGGTTCTGACCCGGTTTTCCTTAAGATTTGCAGGAGTGATGCTTCCTATTCTATACATATCCAGTTTGGGGATCCGGATATTGAAAGACCCAAGAGCGGATCTGTAAGCAGTAATATGGGTGAAGAGACAGAATATGTTGACCCTGTTCACCTTGAGCGTCAGTGCAGAACACTTAAGAGGAGATTCGCTAGGCTCGAAGACCCGGAGCAGGGGTTAGCTAGGCTTGATCTTATCAAGGCGTTGGTTAACATGATATAATAGTACCTGAGGAAAGGAGGTAAACGCCTATGTATATTACCTCAATTGCACCTAAAGGGTGCCCTACCTCAATTAGCGCATGATATGCGCTTTATAATATATGGACTAGGGAAGATTCCTTAGTCCTTTTCTTATAGAAAAATAACGACCTCTAATTTGCTGCTTTGTCTGTATAATAAAACCATTTTATGAGTCATACTATACTTATCAAGCAGGAAAAGGAGGTGAAAAGCGATGATACTGGCATTTTTGTTTATCCTGTTGGCGTTTAGGCTTTTAGGATTTGTGTTTAAGGTAGCGGCATTTGCGATTAAGATTATTTTTAGGATTCTTATTATTCCTATGCTGATACTTGTATTCCTTAGAGGATATCCTATAGTTGCCTTGATTGTATTCGCCTTCGTTCTCCTTGTATGGATTATATCCGCAGCAAGTAGGAGCAAAAACTAGGAAATATATTGATAGTTTTGATTGAACCCCCGACCATTTAAGTCGGGGGTTTTTGACGTCAAAATGACGTCACTCCGAGGAAAAATCGTGGAAATGTGACGCCTAAATGACTACTTTTTATAAAAAATTTGACGGTAAACACAATGTATTTTGCGTGCAAAGTATTGATGATACTTTATCTCTGGGAGAGCCTACAAATGGTCGTTGTTCTTGTGGGCCTGGTCGTAATCTTTAGAAACCAGATCACGGCAATAGTAAACAGTCTCTTTAAGAAGATCACAAGCAGAACGGATGATTTTTAGAGCATAGGAGGAAGCATGCCGCATTTTGGCTATAAAAAACTGAATAATAAAAGCAGAGTGCGGCATTTTGCAGGCGGGTACATGACTGTTTTTCTTACCCTCGTCATGACCGTACTGCTATCCCTGTGTCTTACACTTATTGAGGGGGCGAGATCTAACGCCGTGAGGCTGGAATCCTACGTGGCCGCCAGCATTAGTTTGGAAAGCGTTATGGCGGAGTACCACAGAGAATTGGCTAAGCAATTTAACATCTTTGCAATTGAGGATTCCTATGGAACAGCCACGGCATCGCTATCAAATACGGAGAGCCACTTAGCGGGTTATCTTGACAAAAACTTTGATTCATCGGATTTTCTGCTTTCGTCGTTTCTATACAGGGATTTCATGTCCATTAGCGCGAGCAAATCCGAAGTTGAGGGGGTTTCTTACCTTTCGGACGAGGACGGGGGAGTGTTCAGACGAAGGGCTTACGAAGCAATGAAGGATGATTGCGGAGTAACCCTCCTGTCGGAACTTCAAGATTACGTAACATACATTGAGGAAAATGAACTGGAGGAGAGAGATTTAAGTCTTGAAATAGATTCTCTCAAGGAAGAGATAAAGGATGTGGATTTTCCGAAATATTCGGGGCCCTATTCCCTGATCACAGAAAACAGGTCATTTTCAAAGAACAATCCGATGATCCTGTATCACATGGTAGAGGATGTGGGATCTTTGTCGGACAAGCAGATAGATCTGTCAGGTATTTTCAGCGAAAGAAAAAAGAGGGGTTTGATAAATGAGGGAAATCTTAAACTGGAAAGCACGGATAATATTCAGGCAACTCTGGAAAAATTTGTGTTTGACGAATATCTGCTCAGATATATGGGAAGCTACGGAAACGAGGATGAAAGCGATGCCCTCAGGTACCAGATAGAGTACATCCTGAGCGGCAATGCGTCGGATACCGACAATCTTATCGGAGTAGTAGGGAGAATCCTCGGAATAAGATTTGTAGCTGATTTCATGTATCTTGTGGGGGATGAGGAGAAATGTCGGATCGCGGAGGCGATGGCGACAGTAATATCCGTGGTTACATACACGGAAGGATTTATAGATATCTACAAAGCACTTATCCTGCTCATCTGGGCACAGATGGAAGCTGAGGCTGATGTAAGGTGTCTGATGGCCGGTTCAAGAGTTGAGATGATCAAAACAAAGGAAAACTGGAGGACGGACCTGGGACAGCTTTTTGATCCGAAAGATACGTCCGGAGATGAAACCGGGCTTTTGTATCAGGACTACCTTAGAATCTTTTTGCTTATGACAAACGAAAAGGTTCTGACGGCCAGGGCTATGGATATGGTAGAAGCAGATATCCGGGAAACACCCGGAAACAAGGACTTTCGTATAGATGCATGTATTGACGAGATCGCGGTTTATATAGAAACCCGGAGTAAGTTTGGATACACTACGCCAATACATCTGCGGAGAAAATACGAATAGATTATCCTCCTCATACCTTGATATGAGGCGCGATAAAGTTCTTTTTACTTACATTCTATAAAATTCTTTAAAGTCTTCTTCGGGGCAAACAGCCAAATACTGATTAATGAGATTATTTTAACAGGGGGGATTTCATTGCTTAAATCTATAGTAAAAAGAACTTTACCGCGCTTCATAAAAGGAAGTATGACTGTGGAGGCAGCGGTAGTTTTACCGCTTTTCCTTTTCTTTTTTATCAGTCTGTCGAGTTCTGTCGAAATGATAAGACTTCACGGAAATATGAGCCTGGCGCTTATGGAGACGGGAAACAAGATCTCATATTACGGGGCTTTTTTAAAAAGCCCTGTAAAGGAGATGGGAATGACCGGACATATACGTGGTTCGGAAGAGGAAGAGAAAAGCAAAGAAAAAGAGGGGCAAGAAAGCGACCCGGGAAGATCGCTTTTGGAGGAGATAGGTGATCTAACGGTTTCGTACGCATACGTAAGGAACCGGATAATTGAATACCTGGGGAGTGATTATCTTGATCACTCCCCAATAGATGGCGGAAGCAAGGGACTGAGCTTTTTTGAAAGCGAGATATTTACAGATGATGACTGTGTGGATATCGGAGTAACTTACAGAGTCTCACCGATGATCAAATTCGGTGACCTTTTTAGCTTTCGCATGGCAAACAGATATTATGCCCATTTATGGAATGGGTATGATGTAAATCCTGAAAAGAAAACGGAAAATGAGGATGAGACAGTCTATATCACCAAGGACAGCGAGGTCTATCATACCTCTGTGGCGTGTACATATCTGCGCCTTTCCGTGAGGCCGGCACCTTATTCGGGATTGGATTTTGAGAGAAACAGTAGTGGCGGAAGATATACAAGATGCCTTATCTGCGCAAGAGGCGAGCCTCCCTTCACCGTGTACTTATGCGATGAGGGAGATAAGTATCACTATTCGAAAAACTGTTACGCTCTCAAGCGAAGTTACGAAGAGGTAAAGCTAAGGGATGTTGCCTATACGCACAGACCTTGCTCACGTTGTGGAGGAAAACATGGAGATTAGATTGCTTGTACCGAGGGGCTTGATGGTTTTGACTGTGGCAGCGCTATCGGTACCGGATATAAGAACAAAGAAAATACCGGTGTATATGTTGCTCTTTACACTTATCCCCGTGGCTTTATCCGTAGTTTTTAACATAGCCGGATACTTCTGGGGAGGAGAATGGGTGACAGGAGAGGTATTTTTAGGAAGGGAGCTTGCCGTTATGGGTCTTGGACTGATACCGGGAGCCGCGCTTATAGTTCTTAGTAAGACGACGGGAAAGGTTGGACTTGCGGATGGCATAGTTCTAAGCGGAATGGGTTTGATGGAAGGCTTTATGGGGGCGCTGAGCGTCATGTGCTTTGGCAGTTTGCTGCTTTCTATTCCTGCAGCCGTACTATTGGCAGCGCGAAAAGTAAAAAAACAGACGGGATTACCCTTTATCCCGTTTTTGGGAGCGGGGTACCTGATATGGATATTTTTGATCTGCAGGTAAAACGCTGGTGCAAAGAATCGCGTAACAGATTAAAGAAGGCAGCAGGCGGTTATTTTACAGTCGAGGCTGCGCTGTTGTTTCCCTTTGTCTTAGGCGTGATACTTCTTGTTATGTATCTTTGGTTTTATTCCTACGACAGGTGCCTGATGGAACAGGACTGTGCCATCTCGCTTATAAAGGGTTTAAGCGCTCAGGGAGTATCACCGGAGGAAAGAGTAAACATACTTCTGGAAAAATACGGATCCATAGACAAAGAGGAATATGTAGGCTGGAGCCCCGGATCGGCGGCTGCTTCTTACGAAAAGGGCGTATTGTCAATAAATCAAAGCGGCAGCGTACAATTTCCCTTTAAGGGACTTATCTTTTGGAAAGGGAAAGATGTTTGGACCGCTAAAGTAAGCTACAAAGGAAGTGTTATAAAAAAGATGTTGGGAATCAGAACATACAGAAAAATAAATGGATTAATTCAGGGGGTTCAAAATGATTGAAACAGAATTTATCAAAAGCATGAATCTAAATTTTGAGAGGATAAAGCTTGATGAAAAGCCGGAAGAAAGGAGATATCAGTACTGCATACTCAGCAGGGGCGGTATCAGAGGGCTTTTGGAATGCAGCTTAAGATATATAAACAGCGATGCGTTTTTATACTACAACATTTCATCAAAGCAAAATCTTTCTCAGATCATGAACAAGAAGAAAGTGGATAGACAATGGTTAAAGGATTTTGCATGGAACCTTAATTACGTCAGACAGGAGATAAACAGGTTTTTGCTGGATGATGCAAATATTATCTGGGAACCGGAAAAGATTTATCGCGATCTCGATGAAAACAGATGGAGCTTTATATACTATCCGTACTACAACGGAGACAATGGGTTTTCAAGGTTCCTGGAATTTATGATAGAAAAACTGGATTACGATGATGATAAGCTGGTAGAGTGCGCGTACAGGATTTACGAAAACTACGAGAACTTTGGGGATACATATCTTCGGGAAAAAATATACGAGGATATTAAGTGGCTTGATAATAAGAGAAACCGAAAAAAAGAAAAGGTTAATGACAGTAATATTGAAAACGTATCCAATCCGGAAGATGAGACAGAGGTACCCGGAGATGAGATAGAAAGCGTTTTTGCAGATAGCCAAAATGATGAAAAAACAACTGAAATATCCGGGGAAACAGAGAGCGATGATGAGAAAGCCATACAAAAAGAGAAAGAACCAAAGCATGGACTGCTTGCATTTTTAGAAGGGGCGAGAAAGAAGGACAAGGAAGCTAGGGCGAAAGCCAAAAAGGAAAACCGTTATGCCATGAATTACCGGGAGACCTTGGAAGTGGCAGAAGGAGATGAGGACTACGGTGAGGATAAAACGGATAATGATAAGCAGTACGGGAAGACTGTTTATATAGAAAAAGTAGCGGAGGCTAAGGATATCAAGAAAAGGCTCTTTGGAGAAAACGGGGAAGTAAAGGCAATTCTCGGTGAGGAGCCTTTGGTCATCGGCAAAAAGGAGGACGAGTGTGACCTTGTACTGGAGGATGATTCTGTGAGCAGGTTGCATGCAAGGATCGTTCCGGAGGGAGGGGGATATATGCTTGAGGATTTAAACAGCACAAACGGAACCTTCAAAAACGGCATCAGACTTAAACCCTATGAGCGGAGAAAACTTGTCAGCGGTGATGAAATCCGTGCAGGAAGTGTTATTATAATATATAAGTGATTGAGATATTGTAATAATCTATGATAAAATAAAGACGTTGTTTTATAGCAGACATATCGGAGGCGTATATATGAATATTGCCATTTATTACGGCGGCCGCGGAATAATCGACGATCCTACTCTTACGGCAATCGGAAAGATTCAAAGCGTTCTTGAGGAACTCAGGGTTAATGTAACCAGATACAATCTCTATGAATATAAAAATACCATACCGACTCTTGCCCAGACCTTAAGCGACGCAGACGCTATAATACTTGCTTCTACCGTTGAGTGGTACGGTATAGGCGGAAATATGCTTCAGTTTTTGGATGCCTGCTGGCAGTTTGCGGACAAAGAAAAACTTGCCAATATTTATATGATGCCGGTTGTGATGTCGAGAACCTATGGCGAGAGGGAAGCGAAGCTTGACCTCGATGTGGCCTGGGAAATCTTAGGAGGCAAACCCTGCAGCGGCGTTTGCGGATATATCGAGAATGCGGTTGATCTTGAACTGAATTCCAATTATCTTGAGCTGATCGAGAAAAAAGCCGAGAATCTGTACAGAACGGTGAACCAGCATCTTGTTTCGCTCCCTGCGAGCAACAAGATAATCAAGCAAAAGGTGGCGCTGCCTCGTACGGACAACCTTTCTCCCGAGGAATCTGCCCAGCTTTCGAAGTATGTATCCGATGAGGAATACGTTCAGACACAAAAGCAGGATATACAGGAGCTTGCCAATATTTTCAGAAGCCAGATGGCTACCGGAGAAAAGGGTGCTTACGAAGACTATCCCGACGCGATCAAAAAAGCCTTTGTGCCAAAGGCAGGTATAGCAGGCTCATATCTTATAAAGATTGAAGGAAAATCTGAATCTCTGGTTATCAAGCTAACCGGAGTCGGAATTGACTGCGGATACGGAACGCTTGAGAAACCCGATATCGTTATGGATGTTGCAAAACAGGTATTTGAAGACATATTGGCGGGAAGAAACTCTTTCCAGCACGCATTTATGTCCGATTCAATGAAAATGAAAGGCGATTTCAGACTTCTGAGAGCGCTTGATGAAGTACTTAATTTCCGCTAAGGATATATGAAGGAGAAAAGCTGTGAGAAAAGACGATTGCATTTTTTGCAAGATAGCAAATGGGGAGATTCCCTCAAACACTGTATACGAGGATGAAGACTTCAGGGCAATCCTGGATATGGGACCCGCTGCAAAGGGGCATACTCTCCTTTTGCCAAAGGAACATGCCGACAACATCTTTGAGCTTCCGGATGAGACTGCCGAAAAAGCTCTTAAGGTTGCCAAGTGTATCGGAAAGAAGCTTATGTCAAAGCTTGGCGCCGATGGAATGAACATTGTTCAGAATAACGGCGAGATCGCGGGACAGACCGTAATGCATTTCCATATTCACATCATCCCCAGATATAAAGATGACGATCAAAAGATAGGATGGGTACCCGGAAAGCCTACCGCGGAAGAACTCCTTGAGACTTGCAAGCAGATTAACGCCTGAGGATATAGAATGAAGACCATTGATGTAAGTATTGTTTCAGAGACTATCGCTGAAATGTGTATAGAAGCTAACCACTTTCTCACAGATGATATGAAGGATGCACTGGATGAGGCTGCAAGAGATGAAGAGTCGCCTATCGGAAGGAGAGTTCTCGGGCAGCTTCAGGAAAATCTCAAGATCGCCGGAGAAGATATGATACCCATATGCCAGGATACCGGTATGGCTGTTGTTTTTATGGAGATTGGCCAGGATGTACACTTTGAGGGCGGTAATCTTGAAGAGGCTATTAATGAAGGCGTAAGACGCGGATACGTCGGAGGCTTTTTGAGAAAGTCAGTTGTTAGAGACCCGCTTGAGAGAAAAAATACAGGGGACAACACACCCGCAATAATCCATTACAGCATCGTGCCCGGGGATAAGGTAAAGATCACGGTAGCTCCAAAGGGATTTGGAAGCGAGAATATGAGCCGTGTGTTTATGCTAAAGCCGGCAGACGGAATAGAAGGCGTTAAAAACGCCATAATTACAGCCGTTAAGGATGCCGGACCCAACGCATGCCCTCCAATGGTTGTAGGAGTGGGAATCGGCGGAACCTTTGAAAAATGCGCGATCCTGGCCAAGAAGGCACTTACGAGACCCGTCAATGAACCTTCTGATATTCCGTATGTCAGAGAGCTGGAGGCGGAGCTTTTGGAAAAAATCAACAAAAGCGGGATCGGCCCCGGTGGACTCGGAGGAACAAAGACTGCTCTTGCGGTTAATATCAATACATATCCTACGCATATCGCCGGACTGCCTGTGGCTGTCAACATATGTTGCCATGTAAACAGACACTCCGTACGAGTGCTTTGATGAGACATGTTTTGATGTAACAAAAGTATCAGATTGGAGCTTGGAAGATATGGCCGACAATACAATTCAGGAAGAGGGAAAAAAGAGCATAAATGTTCCGTATTCAAAAGAAACCGCATCGTCTCTGCGTGCGGGAGACTATGTATACCTTACAGGAACTATATACACCGCTCGTGATGCCGCGCATAAAAGAATGTATGAAAACCTTCAAAACGGGAATGAACTGCCCTTTGATATCAAAGGGAACGTGATCTACTATATGGGTCCTTCGCCTGCAAGAGAAGGAAGACCTATAGGTTCTGCAGGCCCCACAACCGCCAGCCGTATGGATAAATATACTCCGACTCTTTTAGACCTTGGAATGGCGGGGATGATAGGAAAGGGTAAAAGAACAGAAAGCGTCAGGGAAGCTGTTATACGAAACGGAGCGGTTTACTTTGCTGCCGTAGGCGGAGCGGGAGCTCTTCTTTCAAAGGCTATAAAGTCATCAGAGGTTATCGCCTACGATGACCTTGGAACGGAAGCAATCAGAAAGCTTACTGTCGAGGATTTTCCTGTGGTGGTCGTAATGGACAGCAAGGGTAATAATCTGTACGAAACGGCTATTAAGGAGTATTGCAAAGAGTAACTATAGCAGGAACTTTGCAAAATACTTTAATTTTTGTTTGACAAACGAAGACCCCCTATGTATAATAGTCAATGCGTCCTAAAGGAAACGCTCTTTGGGACATACATATTGGTAGGTTAGCAATTCAGATTTGGAGAAATACTCAAGAGGCTGAAGAGGCGCCCCTGCTAAGGGTGTAGGTCGGGCAACCGGCGCGAGGGTTCAAATCCCTCTTTCTCCGTTTTACTGTAAGTAAAGGGAATGCGATGGCATTCCTTTTTATATCCAAATAATTACAGTAAAGATCGCTTCAAAACAATACATTATGTAGTGCCTTGAAGCGGGGAAACCACTAATAATACGACTGCTAAACATCTTCAAAAAAATTTTTTAAAAAAATTAAAAAAAGATGTTGACACAGAATCGATAAGGTGGTATTCTAACAAAGCTGTCGCCGAGAACGGCACAGCGAAAACGAAATGATCCTTGATAACTGAACAGCAATGCAACCCTGAACACATTCCAAGTCTTAAGGTTTTATCAGAGAGCTTAAGACGTGAATAATTCAGAGAACAGATCTTAAAAGATCAACCCAAATAACAGTAAATGTTAATGGATAAATAGCCAGTTTAAACTGGTTAGGAAAAAACTTTTCAACATGAGAGTTTGA
>Ga0256405_10007794_pt1 | contig 15781 bp, 17 predicted proteins | sample RumenRJG_02DNA_FD_189096 | JGI IMG/M metagenome (GOLD analysis project Ga0256405, IMG submission 189096) | Bovine rumen microbial communities from Lethbridge, Alberta, Canada - RJG_02 | ecosystem: Host-associated > Mammals > Digestive system > Stomach > Rumen | place: Canada: Alberta... | reverse complement strand
AACCTACAGAAGAAGAATTAGAAACATTTGAACCTGATTTTATCGTCTATACCGCTTCTAAAGCAAAAGTCGAAAATTATAAAGAATTAGGCTTAAATAGTGAAACATGTGTCGCTTTCAATATTACAAGTAGAGAACAAGTCATCTTAAATACCTGGTATGGTGGTGAGATGAAAAAAGGTATGTTCTCTATGATGAACTACTATTTACCACTTAAAGGTATCGCTAGCATGCACTGCTCCGCGAACACTGATTATAATGGTGAAAATACCGCGATTTTCTTCGGTTTAAGCGGTACTGGTAAAACCACCTTATCCACCGATCCTAAGAGATTATTAATCGGTGATGATGAACACGGTTGGGATGACAATGGTGTCTTCAACCTCGAAGGTGGTTGCTACGCTAAAGTTATTAACTTAGATAAAGATAGTGAACCAGATATCTATAACGCGATTAGAAGAGATGCTTTATTAGAAAACGTCACCGTTGATAATAATGGCAAGATTAACTTCGCCGATAAGAGTGTTACTGAGAATACCCGTGTTTCTTATCCTATCAATCATATTGAAAAGATTGTGAAACCTATCTCTCATGGTCCTCATGCGAAGAATGTTATCTTCTTAAGCGTAGATGCCTTTGGTGTTTTACCACCAGTCAGCATCTTAACTCCTGAACAAACACAATATTATTTCTTAAGTGGTTTTACCGCGAAATTAGCGGGTACCGAAAGAGGTATTACTGAACCTACACCCACATTCTCCGCTTGTTTCGGTCAAGCCTTCTTAGAATTACACCCCACTAAATATGCGGAAGAATTAGTCAAAAAGATGAAATTAAGTGGTGCGAAAGCCTACTTAGTCAATACTGGATGGAATGGTACTGGTAAACGTATTTCTATTAAAGATACACGTGGTATCATCGACGCTATCTTAGATGGTTCTATTAATAAAGCACCCACTAAGAAGATTCCTGTCTTTGATTTTGAAGTTCCTACCGAATTACCAGGTGTTGATCCAAAAATCTTAGATCCAAGAGATACTTACGCTGATAAGAAAGTTTGGGATGATAAAGCCCAAGACTTAGCTTCTAGATTTATTAAGAACTTCCATAAATATGAATCTAATGAAGCCGGTAAAGCTTTAGTGAAAGCTGGACCAAAAGTTAAATAATTATGGGTGTTAAAGTAGTTGAAACCGCCTTAAGAGACGGTCACCAATCTTTATTTGCCACTAGAATGACAACGGAAGAAGTCCTTCTAGCGTTAAAAGAATTAGATCAAGTCGGTTACCACGCGATTGAAATATGGGGTGGCGCGACTTTTGATAGTTGTTTAAGATTTTTAAACGAAGACCCATGGGAGAGATTAAGACTCGCTAGAAAAGTTTGTAAACACACCAAATTACAAATGTTATTTAGAGGGCAAAATATCTTAGGATATCGTCATTACGCGGATGATGTCGTGGAGAAATTCGTCGAGAAATCCATTAAAAATGGTATCGATATTATTCGTATTTTCGATGCTTTAAATGATATTAGAAACTTAGAATGCGCGGTTAAAGCCACTAAAAAATATGGTGGTGAATGCCAAATCGCTTTAAGTTATACAACTTCTCCTGTTCACACTGTTCAATACTATGTTGAACTTGCCAAAGAGATTGAGAAGATGGGTGCGGATAGTATCTGTATCAAAGATATGGCGGGTGTTCTTATGCCGATGGCGGCTTATGAACTCATCAGCGCTTTAAAGAAGAATACTAAATTACCAATCGAATTACATTCTCACTGCACAGGTGGATTATGCGAGATGACATATTTAAAGGCTATTGAAGCTGGTGTTGATATCGTCGACTGCGCTTTATCACCATTAAGTGGTGGTACTAGTCAACCTTGTACCGAATCATTAAATTTTGCCTTACAAGGAACGCCATATGATCCGAAATTAAATGTCGAGATGTTAAATGCTGCCGCGGCTAAGTTGGCGCCAGTAAAGGCGAAATATTTAGCTAATGGTTTATTAAATCCCAAAGTGTTATCAGTTAACGCTAATATTATTAAATATCAAGTTCCTGGTGGAATGTTATCCAATTTAATCAATCAATTAAAACAACAAGGAGCGAGTGAGAAACTCGATGAAGTTTTAAAAGAAGTTCCTAATGTCAGAAAAGATTTAGGTTATCCTCCATTAGTGACACCTTTAAGTCAAATGGTCGGTACTCAATCCGTTTTAAATGTTATTTCTGGTGAGAGATATAAGATGGTGCCCAAAGAGATTAACGATTATTTACATGGCAGATATGGTAAATCTCCTGCTCCTGTTGATGAAGCAATTCGTAAGAAGATTATCGGTGATGATAAAGTCATTACCTATCGTCCTGCGGATGATTTAAAACCGGAATTCGAAGGATTAAAGAAACAATATAAAGGTATCGCTAAGAGTGATGAAGATGTTTTATCCATCGCTTTATTCGGCGATGTGGCTATCAAGTTCTTAGAGAGAAGAAATGATGAAGCTAGACCCACGAAGATCCATGTTGAGGTGTAATTATGGTTTACGCAGTATGGAATAATTGGGAAGAGATCGGTATACCGCAGGCATTATTAATTGCCTTAATTGCGATATTTATCGTTTTTCTCGTGTTATCCATCATTATCTTTATCACCTTTATCTTCCAAAAAGGTATCGGTGTGGTGGAGAAGAAGACCAAGATTATGCCGAGAAAAGAAAACGAAATATTAAATACTGATGAGGATGCAGTTGTTGCCACACTTGTGGCCACAATTGAATTTCATAAAGAAACCGGCAAAGATGCCAGGGTGATATCTATTAAGAGAATCGAGGATTAATTATGAAAGTTTATAAGATTAAAGTTAATGGTAAATCCTACCGTGTAGAATTAGAAGCCATTGAAGAAACCGCAAGTGCGCCAGTGAAAGAAGAGAAAAAGGTCGAAGAAAAGAAAGCCCCTGTTTCCACTGAAGGTCAAGCGGTTAATTCCCCAATCCAAGGTTCTGTCACTAGTATTAAAGTCAAAGTCGGTGATAAGGTGAAAAAAGGCGATGTCTTATTAATTATCGAAGCGATGAAATTAGAGAACGAAGTTCCTTCTCCTTTTGATGGTGAAGTCGCAGAGATTTTAGTGACTAAAGGTCAAAACGTCGCTTCTAAAGAGGCAGTAGTCATCATTAAATAGGTGAATTAAAATGCAACAGTTTTGGGATACGATAGTCGAGTTCTTTAAAAACTCCGGTATCGCCGGATTCTTTGTCGATGGTGGTTGGAAGAACATCATCATGATCGCGGTGGCCTGTGTCCTTTTATTCCTCGCTATTAAAAAGAAATTTGAACCTTATTTATTATTACCGATTGCTTTCGGTATGTTATTAGTGAACTTCCCCTTCGTTCCTAAGGAGATCTTCTTAAAAGCGGAAGATGGAAGTTATTCCGGTATATTTGGATTCTTATACTATGGTGTTAAATGGGGTATATACCCATGTTTAATCTTCCTATGTATCGGTGCGACAACAGACTTCGGTCCTCTTATCGCGAATAAGAAGACGATGTTATTAGGCGCTGCCGCTCAATTAGGTATATTCATTACCTTTATCGGTGCGATTGCATTAGGCAAAAACGGTTTAGGCTGGACTGACTTCGATGCGAGAATTGCCTCCGCTATTGGTATTATCGGTGGCGCGGATGGTCCGACCGCTATCTTAGTGACATCTAAATTAGCACCGGAATATTTATCTAGTATTGCTATCGTGGCCTATTCCTATATGGCTTTAGTGCCCGTTATCCAACCTCCGATTATTAGATTATTGACCACGAGAAAAGAGAGACAGATTAAGATGGAAACTCCGAGAGAAGTTTCCAAGACAGAAAAGATCATGTTCCCCATTATCGTTACTGCCATTACTATCTTAATCGTTCCTAGTGCCGCTCCATTAATCGGATGCTTAATGTTAGGTAACTTAATTAAAGAGAGTGGTGTCGTACCAAAGATTACCGAGACTTTAGCAAAGACATTAATGTATATCGTGACAATCTTATTAGGTATCTGTGTTGGCTGTACTGCGGATGCAGCGACATTCTTAACACTCGATACCATCTTAATCTTCGCCTTAGGTATTATCGCCTTCTCCTTAGCGACCGCTTCTGGTGTCTTGGGTGGTAAGTTGATGTGTTTAATCACGAGAGGCAAAGTCAATCCGATGATCGGCGCTGCTGGTGTCTCTGCCGTTCCTATGGCCGCAAGAGTGGTCCATAAAGAAGGATTAAGAGAAGATCCCTCTAACTTCTTATTGATGCATGCGATGGGACCTAATGTGGCAGGGGTGATTGGTTCTGCCGTTGCTGCTGGTGTATTACTACTCTTATTCGCATAATATAAATTATTATGGTATATAGCTCGGGAAACCGAGCTTTTTAAATGCCATAACAATATTCTTTTGCATACATTTTTGTGCCATAATACTAACGATGAAAATTATTCATTTCTCTTCTATTGATTCTACGAATAAATATGCGAAAGATAATTATCAATCTTTAGATAATTTAACTTTTATCTCCACTGATTATCAAAGTGAGGGTAAAGGAAGAGGCAATCATAATTGGATGGCTAATAAAGGGGAGAATGGTTTATTCTCTATCTTTATTAATGATTCATCTATTATTAATCAATATGAGTTATTACCATTTATGGTTCCATATCTTATTGGTGGTTATATAGAAGATAACTATAAGTTAGATGTATCCATTAAATGGCCTAACGATATCTACGTTAATAATAAGAAAGTATGTGGGATATTGTTAGAGAGTAGAATACCAGAATATATCGTTATTGGTATCGGTATTAATGTTAATCAAAAGATCTTTAATGGTGATTATGCCCATCTTCCGAGTTCATTATCTTTAGAATTAGGTAGAGATATTGATTTATCGACGTTTTTAGACACTTTATTCGATTATCTATATAGAAAGTTGTCTTCTCTTAATTTATTTAAAGAAGAGGCCTTTACATATGTTTGTAATAGAAACTATCTATTAAATAAAGATGTGAATTTTATCTATAATAATGTTTCTATGAATGGCATTGTTAAAGGTATTGACGATAAATACAATCTAATAGTGGAAGTAGATAATAAATTACTCACCCTTAATAGTGGGGAAGTGAATAATATAAAATAGGCAAAGGAGATTTATTTGCATGGGACCAAAGTGGTGCTTCAATTATGATTCTTGCGAATATGAATGGATTGATGAAAATGGCTATAGTTGGGATCGGGATGAATATGTTTATAACTGGGATCATAGTCCTTTTGATGATGAAGAAAATGAACGCAAGAAAAGTCTTTATGAAGATGATGATGAAGAAGATGAAGAAGATGATGAAGAAAATGAGAGATATAAGAACAAATATCTTGATGAAGAAGATGAAGAAGATGATGAATGGTGATTCATCTTTTTTATTTTTGCGACATCTTTTGGGACAAAACTTAACTTTTTAAGACGATATTGGTAATATTATCGTGCAGCAGGAGCAAGGATATTTAGTTGTTTCCATTGCGACACCTATGTTGCTTATTAGCAAGGAGTGGTGTGCTGCACTTAGTTTAAGTAAACAATAATGAAGGCGAGGTTTATGTATGACTAGAGAAATTTTTGATTATTCAAAGTATGGTCCAAATGACTATACCTATTATGGATTTCATCTAAAAGATGGAAGATATCATATCGACACTAAAAGATTAAAGAAGCTTCATTGTGATGGAAGTTTTCCTGAGGCTCTTTTTACGCTACCCAGGAATACTCATTATTTTGTTCCAAGACATAAAAAATATAGCGATTATGCTATCAACGTATTATTAGATAAATTGAATACACTTGTGGTGGATTGGGATACCGAATACAAATCTGCTATTAAGGGCCTTACAACACCAAAGCAAGTCTATGACAACACTAGAACTGAACAACTCATGTATTCTTCTTCGCCTAAAGACGATATGGATGATATTGAGTTTAATTCGTTAATGGAATCTTTAAGAAGAGAGCAAAAGTATAATCACGTTATTAAAAGTATTCACCTACAATATCTTCAAAAAACATTTGTTGAATTTTTTAGAACTATCTTATTGGTCATTAAAGAAAGAGGGTATTATAACAATTTCGATTTTACTTATCGTTATTTTATGGCGTATGTACAAAATGTTTCCAATGCACCAACCAAAAAGGCTAATCCAATATATCGCCTTCCTCATTACAAATATTTAGATCTTCTTAATAAAATAGATAATTTTATAAAGCATAATACAATTATGTCGTATAATGCTTTAACCAATAATCCGGATGAAAAAGATCCAAAAACAAAAAAGTTTTTATCTTCTTTTGTTTATACTCCAAAAGAAATGGGCTATATCTATGAAAACGGCATGTATGCAGGTGATTGGTTGAAGATAGGTCCTAATTTTGTAGATGAAATGCTCCAAAATCTTAAAGAGTTTTCAAAAGAACTTTGCGAACTCCTATACAAAGAAAATGCTGATGAAGCTCATTGGAACTCTGATGAAACATTAGTGAAAATATTACGAGACAATTTTATTGATTTTATGTAGAATATTTGCGCAACCAATAATCAACCTCAACTATTTTGGAGGAGGCTATGATTATGAACAGTTGCTACTCTTCCAAAAAAGTTATGGAAGAAATCAAGTATCGCATTAAAAACAAGTTCAAAAACCAAGAAAACTTTGGCAAAGAACTTGGTGCGAGTCGTAAGACCGTGAGTCGAATTCTCAACCATGGTACTGACATCGCTACATTCTTCAGAATATGCAAGATACTTGGTATCGACGGAATATCAATCGACTGATATTCCTTTTTTGTTACCAATTTTGGGACAGAATACAAAAAAGCATTAATTATTTAAATTAATAAGATATAATTTTTTTAACAGCGACTAGGAGTTTTTTATGAATAATATTATTTGTTCGGTTAATTCTTTGAAAAATGGCTTCATGGTATATTGGAAAGAGATTAAAAATGCTGCATGTTATCATGTCCATTTAATTGTTGGTGATACAAAAAAAGAATATAAAATTGTTAAAGGTCAAATCTCTGTTATTAAAAAGAAAGAAGAATTTTTAGAGATAGCATTGGTTGATATACCTAGAAACATTAAATATTATTCTTTTATCAATCTTCCGGAGATTCAATACACGAAAAAACCATTTTACCGCACAAACGATCATGAAACTGGCAAAAACTTTTACGTTGTTGTTGAAGCAGAAGATAGGGAAGGAAAGATTGTCGCTCAAAGCGAACGCTTGTTAGCGGTAGTAAATGAAGCTGAACATCAAGTTGGCGCTTATTATGGCAATCCATTTGGTAATTATTAATGAGTTGGAGAAAAGTTAGCGTTTTTGAGTGCATTGGACATTATGTGTTTATGGATCAATATGGCTTTTGCCGTTTTGAAATAAAAAACATAACAATTAATGGCATTAATTTATTTGAACTATTTGCATACAAAGATGAAAGCAAAACATATGAAAGGATTGGGTTTTATCCCTCCGGAAATTGCGCTAAATTTTTGGCCGATCTTTTTTCTATAGATATTGCGCAAAGAAAAAAGACATATGCTGAAGACTATGGATATCTTAGTGATTATTTAAATAGTTACCAAATTGAAAGCGTAAAGCCTAAGTCTATTAAAGTTGAATTAAGTGTGCATTATCGTGTTGCTTTTAATTATAATGGTGGAAATCAAGAAACATCTATTCATGAGATTATTGAACTTAAATCTAAAGAAGACATAATTAAACATTGTTGTTGGTTTGAAGAAAATGCAGATACTTCCTCGTTCAAAATGGCCATCTTGCCTGAAACTAAAGTTGATGATGAATTATATCTAGTTGGTGTTGGAAAAGTTAAGGTATGTAGCTTAATTAAATATCCAAATAAAGAAGATAAAGTGTGCGAAGCCACTGATTGTTCAGGCAAAAGACAAATAATCAAAATGAGTTCAGAGGTATTTTATTTACCTTATGGCAAAATAATAGATGAATATGCAGACCTCAATCACTCGATTGATGAACTGAAATTATCACCTTTTGTTAGCCGTCATAATAACCAAAGTCCTCTTTACAATATTTATTGGAGCAAAATAGAAGAAGCAAGAAGTTACCATGTTGTTCTCTATAAACTTAATGTTTTTAAAAATAGAAGACATGTTTTGCAAATAGCAGATTATGAAGTGGATAGGAATACTTGTTTTTTATCTTTAGATAATCTCGCTGGTGATGGTTTTGTTTTTAAAGTTAAAGCGGAAGATAGAAACGGAAATATTATTGCGGAGTCCAGAGGCGCCATTTCAGGATTGGCTCGCAATTTTGAAGAATAGGAGTTATTTATGGGTGTTTTTGATTCAGATGATAGAATCTGCTACAAGTTAGACAAAGTTAAAGAAGAATTGCAAAAGTTAAACGCAAAAATCGACAAACTAATTGAAAACGAAAAAAGCGAAGGTTTAAAAACAGAATATGCAAATGGTTTTACACTAAATGCTCAAAATAATGTTATTTGGTGGTCCAAAGTCAATGATGCCGCTAGATATCGCTTGGTACTTTGCATTAATTTAGACGAAGTGTGCGCTATTGATTGCGATAGAGAAACTAGATATTACGTTTTCGATAAATTGCCAAAAGATGTTTACTGCTTGGTGAAAGTAATCGCTGAAAATAGAGAAGGTAAAGAAATCACGTCTGCATCAATCAAGTTATAGGAGATTCGTTTATGAGATATTATGAAGAAGAATTAGAAACATTAATTAAAGCAGGTGCAAAAGTCGTTGAAGTTGCTTCTTTCGAATGGGAAAGAGTGCATGGCTTCGCTAATTATGTTGCAGAAGACTTAGGAATTGACTGGTACTCTTGGAGTAGCGTTTCAGGTTTGAAAGTTTGGGACGGCAAAGGCTTTAGAGTTATCAACCCCGATTGTGTTACATTACCAGCAGTTTTGGATTACTATTTGAAAAATGAGAATGATATGCTGCTTGTTTTAGAAGATTTCCATCCTTATAGTGAGGCCCAAAACCCTGTAAATATTAGATATTTAAGAGAAATGATGAGACCTCAGAATTATTCTCCTAAATATAAAAAAGCTATTATCTTAAGTTCTCCAAATAAGTTTGTTCCTGAAGAATTATCAAAAGAACTTCCTGTCATTGAAGTTGAATTACCAGATAGGCAAACTATTGAAGTTATCGCTAATAGTGTTGTTGAAGAATATAGAGAATATTGCATGGAAAGTGAAATCACTTCCAAACTCTTAGAATCCGCTTTAGGTCTAACTGTTATGGAAGCAAGATTAGCCTTTGCTAAAGCAATTATTACAAATAGAAAATTAACCGAAGAAGAAATTCCTCTAATCATTAGTGAAAAAGAACAAATTATTAAGAAAAGCGGTCTTCTTGAATACTTCCATCCAAAAGAATTCTTATCCAGCATTGGTGGACTTGAGAATTTAAAAGAATGGATTCATAGACGTGGTAATGCTTATAGTGATGAAGCTAAAGATTATGGTTTAAATACTCCAAGAGGTGTTTTGCTCCTTGGTGTTCCTGGTTGTGGTAAATCATTAACCGCTAAAGCTATTGCTAATGAATGGAAATTCCCATTATTAAGATTTGACTTAGGTAAAGTCTTTGGCGGTATCGTCGGCGAATCTGAAAGAAATATTAGATATGCTCTTGATGTCGCCAAAACCATTTCACCATGTGTCCTTTGGATTGATGAAATTGAAAAAGGATTAAGTGGATCACAAAGTAGTGGTAGAACTGATGGTGGTACAAGCGCTCGTGTTTTTGGAACATTCTTAACATGGATGCAAGAAAAGAAAGAACCTGTCTTTGTTGTTGCTACAGCAAATGATATTAGTTCATTGCCACCTGAATTATTACGTAAAGGTAGATTTGATGAAATTTTCTTTGTTGATTTACCATCCGCAAAAGAAAGAGACAACATCTTTAGAATCCACCTTAAGAACAAAAATAGAGATGCCGATAAACTCGGTTTAGATATGAATAAACTTGTTAAGTTAAGTGAAGGCTTCTCTGGTGCTGAAATTGAAGAAGTAGTTAATGAAGCATTATTTAACGCTTACGCAAATGGCCAAAAAGATTTAGAAATGAAAAATCTTGTTGAATGTATTGAAGCAACCTCTCCTCTTTCTAGAACAATGGCAGAAACAATCGCTAATTTAAGAAAATGGGCAGAGCAAAGAGCAAGACTTGCTAGTGCTGAAAAACCTGAAGAAGTTAAAGATCTCGGCGCTGATGTTCCAAGACTTCAACAAGAGTATAAAAACCCATTTATTGCTAAGAAGAAAGAATAAATGAAAAAGGGTGATTCGATAAAAATTGAAGTTAAATCAGTAGGTGAATTTGGCATTGTCGTTCATAGTTACAAAAGAAAAGAAGATTTCTCGGTGACGTGCGATCAACTAAAATCCAAGTTTATTGAAAGATTAAAACCTGGTAATCCAGTTATTTTGCGTTTTGTTTCAACAAGGCCTTGGACTCTAAGCGAAAAATTCGTTCATGAAGACAGATTCCTTTTCGATGATTACGCATTAAAACCAATCGTAAATGATCCTAAACCAAGTGCAAATAGTAAAAGCGAAGATTTTGAGAACAAAATTCAAGAAATAGCTAGTGAAGATAAAAATGCTAATGATAGTGGAATACAAAACAAACTGATTGTTATTGTTAAAGACAATCAATTTGATAAGGGGTGGACATTGTTTTCACCTTCATCTTTTAAGATTGAAAGAAATTGGCAATTTAGAAAAGCGGACTTATCTTACGTTGTTAAGTTGATCACATTCTCCACTCAAGTTGATTTAGTCTTATCCGAGACTTGTCTACCATCAAGAATAATTAACGAATTAGAGTGGTCAAACAAATACATTAAAATAAACATAATTGCCCAAAGCAAAGCGGTTTTAGATAGGTATAAGAATCTCAAATTTAATTCATGCAGAATTGATGAATCCGTGAACATTAATTACATAGGAATAACTGGCAGAAATAATGGATATTTTATGTTTGAGGATGATTTCTGTGAGATTGATGAATCTATTGAGAATATTTATTTTAATCCCACAAAAACAAATGATAAGTATTCATCTTTAGAAAAAGCAAAAATGATGATTGTGTGTAGTGATAGCAAGCACAAAGACTTTACCGATTTACTTTCATTATCTTCAAAATATGGATTGAAGTGTTGCTATGTAATCAAGGATAAACATTTCGATAGAGCAGCATATGATTTTGCTAGAAATAATAAAATAGAGTTATTTATTTCGAATTATGTTGAAGATATGGTTCTTATTGTCAATAAAGATGATTCAATAAATAGAATATCTATTTTAAATGATGGGCACGTTGTTTTGTGTCCAATAGATAGAATAAGCAACTATGTGGGTGAACTATATAAGAATTTATTCTTAAATGATGTTGTTGATGTTGATAAAATACCTGCTGGTGTTTATTCTTGCTTGAATGGCAAAAATGAAAAATTAGAAATAACTGATGCAGTTATTATTAGAAAAGATGTTTCTATTAATGAAATGTCGGATTTTGTTAATGAGATTTTTGATAGATCAATTATCGAAAATCATAATGATTATTCCAATAAAGGAAAAACAACACAGTACTTTTTTACTTTGATACCGCCATTATTTGATTCTTCCTATGTTGAATCTTCAATATATACCACCATCCACAAACTTCAAGAAGAGTGGGCCAATCTTAATAAGATTAAATTTGATAGAGTTGTAAGAGATTATCGTGAATTCATGAATAAGGACTCTAAATTAATCCTATTTATAGATTATTCAAAAAAGTTTACTGATAGCCTTGAACAAATGGTGAGTAAATGCTCTTACAAAGGATATTATTCTAAAATTAATGAAGCTATACGTGTTTATGAAGATTATCAAAAGAACATTTTTGAAGATTGCTCATTTATGTTTAATGAAATTAATTCTGAAAGTTCCGGTACTAAGTTTGATAAGTTTGATGTTGAAATAGAAGGATATAGAAAAACCATTAAAGAAAAAGAAGTCCTTATCTTTATGGGTACTGATGTTTTAAGCAATAAGAGAAGAATAGAAATTCTTAATAAGAAAATAGAGGATCTATTAGCTTTAAAAGAAAAATTCGAAGGTAGTGCCGCATCTCGCTCTAATAAAGAAGAGGATTCGTTTATTGCTTATTGCAAAAGACTTATAAATGGTGTTTCTGTATCTTCCGATGATAGTGATTCAATAGGCAAAATCGTCAATATAAGTGAAGGATCTAAATTTGTAAAATTAAACAACTTTGTTTCGAATTATCTAAAACTAATCAATGACTATTTAGCAAAATGCCTTACGTGTTTAAATAATTTAAATGATGTTCATATTCCAGAAGAATATCCAGTGTTTGAAAAGAAAGGGCAAAAATATATTGTTATTAAAGAATTGAATGAGTACGATGCAACAAAAGAATTGTGCAAAGAGTTCTCACTTAAGTGTTTAGCAAGGAGGTAAAGTATGAGCTGTCATAGAACAGTTAAGACTTTTGAAACTGTTGAAGTTAAGATTGATACATGTAACAAAAAGGAACTAGAAGAACTAGAGAAGAGTATAGTTTGTGCAATCAATCAGAAATTGGAAAAACTTAATATTTTAATTAAGAATTGCGATATTTATTCTAATAGGAACTGCATTCTCGTTCATGATAGATTCAATATTTGCTCTAATCTAAAAGAAGTAGCGGAGGCTTTTGGCCTTGAATGCGAACTTATCAATTGTTCATTAAAAGGAAAGTCGTATTTAATCACAGACCAATTACTGCATGTTTTAAAACAAATTGATGCCCAATTCAATTTTGGATCTAATGTTGCTAATAAAGACCTTTTTGATGAAATAGAAGACATTATGGGTGAGTTTGGAACAAATAAAATTGATCCTGCTATTTTAGAAATGGTTCGTAACATCAAAAAGAATGGTGTTTACACAACTAGCAAAACAAGAGAAGTTTCTCAAACGTTTTATGATGATGAATTGATTGACTATTCTAAGGGGTCTTGGTCTGTTGATGAAGGCGCGATTAGGGATAGACTTCTAAAGATGTCTAAAGAAACTGAAAGCGTTGTTAAAAAAACAAATGCAAATTTAAGAGATGGCACGGCTAAATTAATTTATACGAGAGCTAGACAAATGGGATATGCCGTCCAAGAAGTTAAAAAGGGAACCCAAACCCAATTAGTGTTAGTGAGGTACGAATAATGCCGGAAAAGAAAATTGTAGTGAATATTAATGATAAAGGCGAAATCGATGCCGAAACATTTAACATGGAAGGTGTAGAGTGCCTTGAAGAATTAGATAAGTTGTTAAAAGATTTAGCTCTTGAATCTAAAACAACAAAAAAAGAGGATTTCTTTAGAAATTCCACGAAAGTTGACGACACAATCAAAGTTAAAAAATGATTAATATTCAAAAAATGATGCTCGTTGAAAATGAGCATCTTTATGGTCCTGGCAAGAGACTATTATTATTTTTAAAAGGGTGTTCTATTCATTGCGAAGGCTGTATTAATCCACATTTGTGGTCTTTTGATGGTGGAACACCATTATCCCCCGAAGAAGTATTAAATATTCTTGCTGAGAATGATTTGGATGGTGTTACTCTTCATGGCGGTGAACCATTAGATCAAGCAGATGGATTATTGCAAATAGTTAAAGACATTAAAGCAAAAGGTGGAACAATTATTTTATTTACAGGTTATACAAAAAAAGAACTTGCAGGAAGTAGATTGAAGATTTGGAATTTAGCAGACATAGTTGTTGCAGGTCGTTTTCAATTGAAAAAGAGAAATGTTTATCTACAATTTCGAGGTTCAACTAACCAAAGAGTTTACACACATCAAGGAAGATATAAAGACTATCGAATTAAAGATGGCATGACGACGGCCATCTTTACAATTGATGAAAGTGGAAATATGGACATAAATGGTTTTTTGACAGAAGATATAAAAAATTTAGCTAAAAATAAATAACCCTTACTATAAAAGCAAAAGTGATATAATTATAACGTTAAGAAATTGTAACTCTTTGAATACAACTCTAGGGTTCTCCTGACTATTGTTGTTTCAGCCATCATTGGTGTTATTAATTTCTTAAGGGAAAGGAGTTTTTTTCATGAAAGAAAAAATTAAAAACTGGTGGTCAGACTTTAAGAAGTTTGACTGGAAAATGTACTTGGCACTTTGCTTATTAGCATTAGTGCCTGCAATTTATCAAACTGTAGTTACTAAGTTGATTACAGTTAATGCTAACCCTGGTGCTTTAGACATCGTGGGTCAGATGGAGTGGTTTGATCTCATAGATGAAACTATCTGTGCGTTCTTAATCATTCCGATGTATTCAGTCTTAAGTAAGGCTAAAAAGACTGAGAACTTTACTAAAATAGTATTTAAATTAGGAATCATAGTGGTGGCTTTATATGCTTTGTTCTCTTTAGGAACATTCTTTTATGGCATCCATTTAGTGAGATATATGAATCCTAATGATGTCGATATTGCAGCAGCATATCGATATCTTTCTTTAGAGACTATTGCCTTTATGATTGGCATTATCTTTAGCTATGTTAATGTCGTATTCATAGTGATAGATAAGTCTCTTTATATGTATGCCTTCTTAGTGGGAAGAATATCACTAAGTTTATTATCAGACTTTGTCTTAGTGCCTTATATGGGTGTTGATGGTATTGCAGTATCTAATATCATCTCTAACATAGTTATGAGTGTTCTCGGTGTATTAATACTTATTCTTACTAAGAACATCAAAGTTGGTAGATATAACAAAGATGATGTCTCGTTCTTAAAAGATTGGGGAAGAATTGGTTTATTCGCAGGAGGACAACAATTCTTAGATAACTTCATCTACGCGATTATGATCGTGAGAATGGTCAACGCTGTTAGTGAATCCGGTAATTACTGGGTCAGTAATAACTTTATTTGGGGATGGTTATTAATACCTATTACTTGTTTATCCGAAATTATCAGAAAAGATGCTGGTATAGATGGATATAACTTAAGACAAAAGAATTATTATTCTATAACCACCTTTGCGTTAATCTTATGGTTTGCTTTAATACCTAGTTATCAATGGTTCTTCGGTAGTGTTGAGGGATTAGACAATCCTGGAAGAATTTTTGAGATTGTTATTAAGAACTTAGGTTTCTACGTTGCTTATGCTTATTCACAAATACCAGATGCGATATTTGTTGGTATGGGCAAGACCAAATACAATGCGGTCAATTCGTTAATATGTAATATTGTTTACTATGGTATATGGTTTATCTTCTATCAAACCAAAGTAGTAACTATGTCTATGGATATAATTATTGTGATGTTTGGCTGTGGCAATATTGTTCACTGGGGCGTATCTCTAGTGGAAGAGAAGATCTTCTTAAGAAGAGAACTCAAGAAACTTGAGAATACAGGTAACGAATATCAGGCATAAAAACATATATATTTTAAAAAAGTGGAACAAAATGTTTCAAAATTTCAAATAGAGGGTCAAAATATGACCCTTTTATAATGGTCACAAGTATTTTTATTGTTCTTAGATATTCCATTAATGTTTCAATATATTTATGAAAAACTAGGTCTTTATTGACAAAACACCTAGAAATACATAAATTATTAGTATGATTTATTCAACTAAGCAACTATTAGGA
>Ga0256405_10007793_pt1 | contig 15781 bp, 12 predicted proteins | sample RumenRJG_02DNA_FD_189096 | JGI IMG/M metagenome (GOLD analysis project Ga0256405, IMG submission 189096) | Bovine rumen microbial communities from Lethbridge, Alberta, Canada - RJG_02 | ecosystem: Host-associated > Mammals > Digestive system > Stomach > Rumen | place: Canada: Alberta... | reverse complement strand
AGTTAGTATAACCTCATCAAAGATACTTAAAGCATCGGCAAAGTCCTTGTAGAAATCCCGAGTACGTGTGTAGAGATGTGGTTGGAAGATTACGGTAATCTTTCTCCCGTCGAAGAGTTCACGTAAACTCTTTGCACTCTGTAATACTTCCTTAGGATGATGACCATAGTCTGAAAGGAAAACGTGTTTGTTATTCTTTATTTTGAAGTCAAATCTGCGATCAACTCCTCCATATGTTTTCATTCCATATTTTATTTCTTCTGCAGTACATCCATTGAGTTGTGCCATAGCCATAGCCGCAATACCATTTTCAATGTTGATAGGTATTGGCTGACCCAGTTCTACATTCTTGATGCTTTCAATAGGAGAAACAAAATCAAATGTTATCTCTCCGTTTTCAATGCGGATGTTTTCTGCATGGAAGTCTCCTTCGTCACGGCTATAGTTATAAACCTTTACGCCATCTTGAACATTTTGTTTCATCTCAAGACCTTTGCGTATAATAAGGGCTCCGCCTTCTTGAATAAGTTCTGTATAATGACGGAAACTTTCGAGATATGCCTCTTTTGTTCCGTAAATATCTAAATGATCAGGATCTGTAGATGTGATAACGCTCATCCAAGGGCGCAACCAATGGAATGAACGGTCAAACTCGTCAGCTTCAATAACAACGTAATCGCTATTGTTAGATAGAATATAGTTTGTGCCATAATTCTTTGATATACCGCCGAGGAATGCGTTACAATCGTTATGGCTTTGGTGCATGATATGCGCACACATCGTAGATGTTGTTGTTTTACCGTGTGTACCTGCAAAGCAGAGTCCTTTGTGACTACGTGTCAGTATTCCCAGAACTTGAGCACGTTTCATCACTTCAAAACCATTTTCGTTAAAGAACGTCAGTTCCTTGTGATTAGCTGGTATTGCTGGAGTAAATATGACGAGTGTTGATTTTTTATCCTTGCAAGCGTGAGGTATCTCGTCAATATTCTCTTCATAATGAATGAGCATACCTTCTTTTTCAAGTTGGTGTGTGAGGTCAGAAGGTGTTTTGTCATATCCAGCGACAACAAGACCTTTATGAATAAAATATCTGGCGATGGCACTCATTCCAATGCCACCTGCACCTACGAAATATACTGATTTAATATCTTTAAGTTCCATTTCTTATTTTGATATAATCGATATTATTTATCGAGAATCATAGTCTATTTTGTTCCCCAGGCGAGTTTTACAACCTCGTCGGCAATAATATCAGCAGAGTTCTTAAGTCCCAATTTCATGATATTATCACTTAATGACAGAAGCTTTGCTTCGTCTTTGATAGTAGCAAGGGCTGTATTCAAAAGAACATCTGCTGCCTCGGAGTCTTTTACATACATGGCAGCGTTCTTGTTAACGAGTGCCATTGCATTTTTAGTCTGATGATCTTCTGCCACATTTGGTGAAGGCACAAGAATAACAGGCTTGCCAATCAATTGGAATTCGCTAATGCTGCTGGCTCCTGCACGACTGATAACAAGATCTGCAGCTTTGTATGCAGCTCCCATATCTGCAATGAAATCAGTAACTACAAGATTGTCGAGTTTTCCATAACTCTCTACAGCCTTGCGCATTTCATCATAGTAGAACTTACCAGTCTGCCAAATGAATTGAATGCTACTTTCTTCTTTGATGATATCAAGGTGTTGGCGCATACTTTCATTAATAGTACGTGCTCCAAGGCTTCCTCCAACAAGGAGTATTGTCTTTTTGTCAGGAGCAAGCCCAAACTGTTTGCGTGCATCTTCCTTAGCTATCGTAGTTTCAAGAACATTCTGTCGTACAGGATTGCCTGTCATGATAATCTTGTCTGCAGGGAAGAAACGTTCCATTCCTTCGTATGCAACGCATATCTTGCTTGCTTTTTTTGCCAGAATCTTATTTGTTACACCTGCATATGAGTTTTGTTCTTGGATAAGGCAAGGAATCCCTTTTGCTGCACACACATTCAGAGTTGGACCACTTGCATAGCCTCCAACTCCAACTGCAGCCATAGGCTTAAAGTTCTTGATAATTTTTTTAGCCATTTGTTGACTCTTCCATATCTTGAATAGTACAACAAAGTTTTTAAGGAGATGCTTACGGTCGAAACCGCAGATGGGCAATCCTTTTATTTCGTATCCTGCTGCAGGCACACGATGCATTTCCATTCTGCCTTCTGCACCCACGAATAAGATTTTTGCATCAGGGTGTTTGGCCTTGATGGCATTGGCTATTGATACAGCTGGAAATATGTGTCCACCTGTACCGCCTCCGCTGATGATGATTCTTAAATCCTTATCCATTTTACTCTATAATCTATATTACTTGCAAAAGTAATTTTTTTTTTTTGTTTTTGAACCTTTTGGCTCCTTTTTTATTCTTTTTATATTGCTATTGCTGTTGATGCTTTTTCGTCATTGCTCTCAGGCATCTTTTTTGCAGTTCTGCTCACGCTAAGTATTGCCCCTAAATATATGCAATTTATGATGGTTGAAGTTCCACCTTTGCTGATCAATGGAAGTGGTTGACCTGTTACTGGTGCTAATCCAACAGCTACGCACATATTGAACAACGCCTGCGTTACCAAAAGAAGTGCCAATCCCATTGCTAATAAAGCGGGAAAATTATTCTCGCATCTGTTAGCTATTCTACCTGTTCTAAATAATAGAATGATATATAGTAAGGCAACGAAAAAAGCTCCTTCTATACCCATTTCTTCAATGATGATAGCATATATGAAGTCTGAGAATGCCTGTGAAAGGAAATCTCTTTCAACCGAGTTCCCTGGTCCTTTGCCCACAACGTTTGATGTTGCAACTGCAATATTTGAGTGTGCAACCTGAGCGTCTTTATCAAGGTCGACACTATCTGGCGGAATGGGCTTGTTGTTGGTGAACTTCATAATACGCGCTTTCCATGTATCAGCACGGTGGAATACGGAAGCGAAAACGCCATGACTTTCTTCTTCCTGTTGTGCCACTTGTTCTGTGAGATTTTTGTTTGGATCTTCTGCTTTTACATGACCTAAAGTCATTACACCTGCAAAGGCAATGATGCCCAATAGAGCCACTACCCCCATCAGTTTCCCTATCTGATTCATAGGTACTCGCCCAATAATCATCATCATCAAGATTACCGAACTTAATAGTGCTGCTGTGGAGAAGTTCTCAAGAAAAATAAGTGGTACGATACATGTCCACACTATGAGTATATATTTGAAGGCATTCTTGTCTGCTCCGTTAGCTGTCTGCATTGCACTTAGAATTTGTGCTGTTGCCAATATCATCGTTCCTTTGGCTATCTCTGACGGCTGGAACTGTATGCCTATAAATGAAACCCAACGTTGTGAGCCATTCACAGATTCACCTGCTAACAATACATATATCAGCGACAGGAATGCTATCACGAGTAGGAACGGGGTGAGCACCTTGAAGTATCTGCATGGTACATTTAAAGTCATTACCATGCAGACGAATCCTACAAATAGAATGCCTATATGCTTCATGATAGGTGCGAGATAGTTTCCTCCTTTGTACATCAATTGTGATGAGGCTGAGAATACCTCAACAATACTGATGAGACACAGGAAGAAGAATATCATCCATACTACCTTGTCGCCTTTGAATATGTTTGTAAGCGTCTTGCTATTCATTATCTATATTATTTCAATACTCTGTTTTGATATTTTAGAGTGCTCTAACAAGCGATTTGAACTGTTCACCACGATCTTCCATGTTCTTGAACAGGTCGAAACTTGCGCAACATGGACTCAACAAAACTGTATCTCCAGGCTTTGCCATTTCGTAACATGCCTCTACGCATTCTTTCATGCTATGGGTGTCGCGTACAGGAATACCAAACTGGTCAAAGTTGTCGTGAAGTTTCTTGTTGTCTGCTCCTAAGTAAACTAAGCCTACGCATTTCTTTTTTACAAGGTCATAGATTCTGCTGTAGTCATTACCTTTGTCTTTACCACCTAAGATAAGGATGGTTGGCGTGCGCATACTTTCAAGTGCATACCAGCAAGCGTCAACATTTGTGGCTTTAGAGTCGTTGATATAGTGTACTCCTGCTACATCGCATACTTTTTCCAAACGATGTTCTACACCAGGGAAATCGCCAAGGCTCTTTCTAATGATTTCTTTCTTGATACCGGCAATATTACCTGCCAAGCCTGCAGCCAAAGAGTTGTATATGTTGTGCTTGCCAGTTAAACTCAATTCCTCTTGTTCCATGTTGAACGGAGTCGGAGATTCAATCTTATATTGGCCATCCTCAATATAGGCAATTGATCCAGTTTCCTTTAGTTCTGAGAATGGGTATGCAACAGAATTGATTTTGAATTTCTCCAGTTCTTTCTTTACAACAGGATCGTCATTCCAGTAGATAAAGCTATCATCGGCTGTCTGGTTTTGGATGATGCGCATCTTCGAGTCGGCATAGTTCTCAAATTTATTGTCGTATCTGTCCAGATGGTCAGGAGTAATGTTCAGAAGAATAGCAATATTTGCATGGAAATCGTACATGTTGTCCAATTGGAAACTGCTCAGCTCTATAACGTAGTATTCATGTGGTTCTTCTGCCACCTGCAGAGCCAAACTCTTGCCAATGTTTCCAGCCAAACCAACATCGTAGCCTGCACTTTTGAAAATGTGGTAAATCAATGATGTTGTAGTTGTCTTGCCATTACTGCCTGTGATGCATAGCATCTTGCTCTTGGTATATCGCCCTGCAAATTCTATCTCGCTGATGATATGTGTTCCTTGAGCAATAAGTTTTTGAATCATAGGTGCCTCGTCTGGTATTCCAGGACTCTTTATGATTTCGTCGGCATTGAGGATTTTTTCTTCTGTATGCTGTCCTTCCTCCCATTCGATGTTATGTTCGTCGAGGAGTTTTTTGTATTTATCCTTAATCTTTGACATGTCTGAAACAAACACGTCGAAACCTTCTTTCTTTGCCAGTACAGCGGCTCCGGCACCACTTTCGCCAGCTCCTAATACTACTATTCTTTTCATCTTTTATTTTTTTTGTCGTCTTTATCTTATCTTTAGCGTGATGATTGTCAGCGCTGCAAGGATAATTGTGATAATCCAGAAACGTATTGTTATCTTAGCCTCGTGCTTTGCACCATGTGGTACTTTGATGAGGTACTTGCACTCTGGGTCGAGTTGCTCAGGGGTAACTCGGAAGTTGTCGTGGATAGGTGTACGCTTGAAGATGCGTTGCTTTATTCCTCTACGTTTTCCAAGTTTAAAGTAATAAACCTGTAGTATAACACTTAAACTTTCGATAAAGAAGATGCCACAAAGTATTGGTAACATCAGTTCTTTGTGAATGATTATTGCTCCTACAGCTATGATTCCTCCGATGGTTAGCGAACCAGTATCTCCCATGAATACTTGAGCAGGGTAAGCATTGTACCATAGAAAACCTATAAGTGCACCTACAAATGCGCACATGAATACTACAAGTTCTTCGGAACCTGGAATATACATTATGTTCAAGTAGGCTGCAAAGTTGATGTGTGAACTCACATAGGCGAGAATACCTAATGCCACGCCTATTATAGCAGAGTTACCTGCACACATTCCATCCATACCATCGTTGAGGTTTGCTCCATTGCTTACGGCTGTCACAACCAAAATTGTCATTACTACAAAGAGAATCCAGCCTGCAGCAACAGCATGCTTTCCACAGAAGCTGGTAATTTTTGAGTAGTCAAGGTTATGACCTTTTACAAATGGGATAGTTGTTTTCAGAGATTTGTGAGCTATTGCTCTGTGTTTAACAACTACTTCCTGGCCATTTTGATTTTCAATGGCGATGTTTTCGTTCATCTTCACATCTGGTGATGACCAAAGAACTATTCCTACAATGAGGCCGATGCCTATCTGACCGACAATTTTGTATTTACCTTTCAATCCATCTTTGTTGCGACGGAAGATCTTGATGAAATCGTCCATTCCACCAAGGAAACCCAACCATACGGTTGTGATAATCATCAAGATGAGATAGATGTTTCTCAAACGTCCCAACAGCAAAACAGGTACCAGGATTGCCAGAATGATGATGATGCCACCCATTGATGGTACACCTATCTTCTTTACACCAAACGGATCAATAGTTGCGTCGCGTTGGGTTTCTGTAATCTGTTTTTTCTTAAGAAACTTAATGAATTTCTCTCCGCACCATGCCGAGATGGCTAATGATAATATCAAAGCCAATAGAGCTCGGAATGATATGTAGCCCCACATGTGTGAGCCCGAGATGCCATATTGTTCAAGAAATCTAAAGAGATAGTATAACATATTTTGTTGTTTTCTTTTGTTTATTCCTGTCCTGCAAAGATTTCTTTCAGAACTTCGTGATCATCAAAGTGGTGCTTAACACCTTTTATTTCCTGATAGTTTTCGTGTCCCTTACCTGCAACAAGGATAACGTCACCCTTTTGTGCAAGCATGCAGGCTGTACGGATAGCCTCTTTACGGTCAACGATAGTTAATACTTTCTTCATCTGCTGCGCATTGAGGCCTGCCTCCATGTCGTTGATGATGTCTTGTGGCTCTTCAAAGCGGGGGTTGTCGCTTGTAATGATAACCTTGTCGCTTTGTTTAACTGCTTCCTGTGCCATCAATGGACGTTTTCCCTTATCACGATTGCCGCCTGCTCCACAAACGGTAATGACATGACCATTGCCGTTGAGCACTTCGTGAATAGCGTTGAGTACGTTCTCCAATGCGTCTGGTGTGTGAGCGTAGTCAACAACTGCTGTATATCCCTCTGGTGAGTGTATTGGTTCAAGTCGTCCGTTAACACTCTTCAATGTGCTTAGAGCTACAAGAATATCTTCTGGTTTCTTGCCAAGCATAACTGCTGCTCCATAAACAGCGAGGAGATTGCTTACGTTAAATTTACCTATAAACTGTACGCCTACTTCACGATTGTCTATTTCCAGATACATGCCCTCGAAATGGCATTCCAACAGTTTGGCACGGAAGTCAGCCATCTGTCGAGTAGAGTAGGTTTTTACTGTTGCTTTGGTGTTCTGTACCATTACCATACCGTTTTTGTCATCGGCATTTGTAATGGCAAAGGCATCTTTTGAAAGTCCATCGAAGAATGCCTTTTTGGCATCACGATAGTTTTCGAATGTTTTGTGGTAGTCGAGATGGTCGCGTGTGAGGTTTGTGAACAGACCGCCTGCGAATTTCAAACCACCGATACGCTTCTGATGTATGGCATGGCTTGAACACTCCATGAAGGCGTATTCGCAGCCTGCAGCTACCATTCTGCTCAACAGTTCGTTAAGCTCAATAGGGTCTGGTGTGGTGTGGTCAGCTGGAACAGGCTCGTCATCGATATAGTTGCATACTGTTGAGAGCAATCCGACCTTGTATCCAAACTTGCGGAACATGTTATATAATAAGGTTGCAATGGTTGTTTTACCATTGGTTCCTGTAACACCAACAAGTTTTAGTTTCTTAGAAGGGTCTCCATAGAACATGGTAGCAGCTTTTCCAACGGCATCATCGGTAGATTCAACCTGGATATATGTTACTCCTTCAACCTTCTCATCTGGAATGTCTTCACATAAAATGGCCTTAGCTCCTAACTCTATGGCCTTTGGAATAAACTTGTGACCATCAACCTGTGTGCCTTTTATGGCAACAAACAGGTGACCATCTTCGATTTTTCGTGAATCGATGTTTACTCCAGTAATCTCAATATCGTCGCTACCGATGAGCTGTAGTGGCTTGATGTTCTTGAGTACTTCTTTTAAATTCATATCTATTTTGTTTTATTTTTTTTCGTTTATTCCATTGTCAGAGTGCATCTGATACCTTTTGATATTTTACGACCTGGTTCAAGTGATTGCTTGACAACCTTGCCTCTTCCAACGATATTTACTTTTATACCTCTTGATTCCATGATGAAAACGGCATCTCTTGCACCCATTCCAAGAACCTCGGGTACATAGGCGAGCCCGCTTGTTCTTATCTTTGTGAGGTTTACTGCTTTCTGTCCAACTCTCTTGGCGCGTCCCCATATTGGGTTGCCGTTTGAGTATGAACCGCCCCAGCTTTTGTTTGTTTGAATGCCAAGATGGTTTAGCACATAGTCGGCTGCCAGAATGTTTCCGTCTTTCACGTCAGGAACAAGGATTGACTGGTAGTCACGTGCGTCTGATATGTCGTATTTCACATATTTTGCCATTATGCCTTCGGCAATGGTCTTGAATACTTCGCCGCTCATCCATCCAAAAGCTGGCAGACCTGTTTTTTGTATGCAGACAATACAGCTATACATTGGGTTGTCTTTTTCTCCAAACCATCCTGCAAAGGTTAGTAGGTGGTTGGCAGCTCCGTAGCTACCATTACTTGCTATCATGGCAGTACCTGTTTTTCCGCATACCCAGAAATTGTCGCTATAGGCTTTCTTTCCTGTTCCGTTGGTGACCACTCGTCGCAGAAGTTCCTGTATAATCTTGATGGTTTTGTCGCTTGCGATGTGCTCGCTTCCCTTTACCACCTCTGGTGGATAGGTAGCAACAACCTCGCCATTCTTCACAGCTTCTTTCACAAATCGTGGCTGCATCATAACACCGTTGTTGGCTATGGCATTGTAGAAGGTGAGGGTGTAGATTGGTGGAATCTGTGTTTCGTATCCGAACGACATCCACAAAAGGGCAGTCTTGCTCCAGTTCTTGTATTGTCCGTTAGGCAGTCTTTTGGGCATGCGAATTTGTGGTACGGCATGTCCGTCGATAGGTATTCTTATATTTGGATTGTTGATACCTGTGCGATAAACGCTCTTCACAAATTTCTCTGGATTGTTATGGTAGAACTTGTCAGCCATGTAACCGATACCGATATTTGAACTCACTTCCATGGCCTTTGCAAGGCTGATGGTGCCGTAGCCTCCTGTGCGCCAATGGCTGTCTTTCAGGTCTCGGCCATACACATGCCATATTCCGTTTCCTGTTGGAATCATGAATGTTGTGTCGCACACTCCGTCTTCGAGTGCAGCCATCACCGAAACTGTTTTGAATACTGAGCCTGGTTCTATAAGGTCGGTAACTGCGTGGTTCTTTATCTCGCGATATTCTCCATCGTTACATTTTTCCATGTTTACGATGGCTTTTATGTCGCCTGTCTTCACTTCCATCACGATTGCAACTCCAACGTTTCCACCAATTTCCTTGAGTTTGTTTATTACCGATCGTTCGGCAAGGTCTTGCATGTTCACGTCGATAGTGGTCACGATGTCGGCTCCATCGGTAGGTGGTACATCGGTGATGTTAAGGAATTTGTTAAGCACTTTTCTGCGATGACGCACACCATCTGTTCCGCGTAGTATGTTGTCGTAGAACAGTTCAAGTCCGAATCGTGCAGAGTCCTTGGCACCAAACATGGTACCGATGGTGCGGCTGGCGAGTGAACCGTTGGGGCGTTTGCGGGCGTTGAACTCTTCATAGTGAAAGCCTCCTTTGTAGCCTTTCATCTTTAGTATAGGTAGTCCTTTTACTCGTGTGAAGGTGTTGTAGTCTATTCGTTTGTCCCATATTTCCCAATGCATGCTCTCTTTTGCTTTTCCTTCGTTCAGGTGTTTTTTGAATTGGTTGGCTGTGAGCTGTGGAAATATTTCATGAAGGCCTTTGCTGATAGAATCTACCTTTGAGTTCCAAAGGGTGTCGGTCTCTGATTCATGCATGGCATGAAAGTCTATATATACCTTATATTCGGGTAGGGTGCTGGCGAGTAGTTGTCCGTCGCAGCTGAGGATGTTTCCTCGTGTTGGTTTTATGGCAAGACTGTCTCGCTTGACGCGGTCGGCCACGGCTTCCCAATAGCTACGCTTGGCGGTCATTGTGTAGAGCGCCTTGGCGAGCACAGCTATGCAGCCTATTGTCAACAGGATGGCAAAGGCGCTGTATCGGGGCATTATTTTCTTATGGTCGAACTTGCTCATTTCTGATCGGGTACTGTTATGATATATGGTGGCTGGTCAGCAATATGTAGTGTGCTGTCAGCATTAGTTTTCAACATTTCAAGAACATGACTTTCTCGGCTTTCTTCCGTGAGTTGGCTGTTGCTTGATAGTGCTTTGTATTTTGCGTCCTGCAGGTCAGTCTGCAGTTTGTCTATTTCAATCAGTTTTTGCTGAATGCTGTATCTGTTGGCTATGTATAGAATGAGAAAGAAAGTAATAAGAAGCATGAGGCCTATCTGTCGGCGAAGTGCTTGGGCGTAGAGAATGTCGCCACCAAGAATCTTTCGTAGTGACAGTCGGGAAGCCAGTGGACTTTCGTCTTCGCGTGCTTGCTCTTGAATGACGTCTTTGAGTGTTTTCTCGTCGTCGTTGTCGTCGGAGCTTTGCTTCTTGACGTTTTTATTGTTTTTGTCGTCTTCCTTCATGTTTTTATTATTTCTTTTCTGCTATTCTTAATTTTGCGCTTCGGCTTCTTGGATTTTTCTCTTGCTCATCGTTATCTGGTATGATTACTTTGTTGTTGATGAGTTTGAAAGGAGTTTCTATTTTTCCAAAGAAGTCTTGTTTCATTTTTCCTTCGGCATTGCCTGTTTTCATCACGTTCTTCACTATTCTGTCTTCTAGTGAGTGGTAGGTGATGACGCTAAGGCGTCCGCCTGGTTTTAATAGCTCGGTTGCAGCCTTCAGCATGTCCTTTAGGGCGTCCATCTCGTGGTTTACCTCAATTCTTAGGGCTTGAAATAGTTTTGCCATATCTTTCTTTTCGCGTTCACGCTTGAAGAGTGGCTCTACTGCTTTTATGAAGTCCTGCGTTGTGGCTATTGGCTTTTCGGCTCTTGCCTTTACGAGGGTTGAGGCTATCTTGCGGCTATTCTTTAGCTCTCCGTATAGGTAGAATATGTCGGCAAGTGCGCTTTCTTCATAATTGTTCACGATGTCGGCTGCTGTTTTGCCTGCTCGTTTGTTCATTCTCATGTCGAGTGGGGCGTCGTAGCGGAAGCTGAATCCTCTTGTTTCATCGTCAAAATGATGGCTTGATACACCGAGATCTGCCAGTAGACCGTCTATATGCTCAATGCCATAGTAACGCATCCAGTTCTTGAGGTAGCGGAAATTGCTTCTCACAAAGGTAAATCGGCTGTCGTCAACAAATCGTTTAGGTTCGTTTCCCTCCTTTGCGTTTTCCGAGTGCATAGTATTCTGTTCTGCATCTGGGTCTTGGTCGAAGCTGTATAGATGGGCGTTGTCATCAAGTCGTGATAATATCTCAGAACTGTGACCGCCGCCTCCGAATGTGACGTCAATATATATGCCGCCAGGCTGAATGTTCAGCCCATCAACGCTTTGCCCCAGCAATACAGGGACGTGATATGTTTCTGCAGTTTTTACCATATTTTGAGTTTAATGCAAGATGAACTCAGGCTCACCCTACTCGTCATAATTGTTTTCTCTACTCATAATTTGTTGTAGCGCTTCGCCAAAAGCGTTCGGCTCCATGAAAGGCTCGTTTGCTGTTTCGGCGTTCCATATCTCTATGGTGTCGTCGATGCCAATAAACTTCACAGTCTGTTCTATGTTTGCCAATTTCATATAGCGCTTGGGGATGAGGAAACGGCCATTGCCGTCGAGTGATACAGGCTCTACGTCAGAAACGAATTGACGGAAAAGTTGCCACTCATCCTTGTTCCAGCGGTTGAGACGTTGGCGCAGAATGTCAATCTGCTGATTCCATACTGATTCTGGGTACAGAACAAGGCACGACTGGAAAATGTCCTTGCGAAGAACGAGGCGCTCCTCACAAAAGGCTTGTAGCTCTTTGCGAAAAACGGCGGGAAGGAATACTCTTCCTTTAGCGTCGGTCTTAGCCTCTATATTACCCAAAAATCGCATACGTACATATTATATGGAATTCATCGCAAAGTTACATAAAATTCCCCACACTCCACCACTTTTCACCACAAAATTTATCAAATGATAATAAAAAAAGATTTGGGCACTTTTCTTTTGTAAAGAAACATCATTGAATGCTTCTTGGTGCTTGGGACCTCTGTCTTTGTTCTCTATAATGCTTCTATAATTCGTCTATATTGCTCGTGTTTTTTATGCGGTAATCCTTCGTGATGCTTTCGAGATGCTCTTAGGATGCTTTTAGGACGCATTCGATGAGGGATTGCCTGATAATATCTTTACTTTTTTGTGGCAGGTAGTTGAGCTTGCTCTTTGATGTGATTTTACTTTATATTGTAATGTAATTTCTATATGTATTAAAGTTTCTTTTTGTATGTGGAGTGTGGTGTGGAGATGGAAATATGGTGGTAAAATAGCACGAATAAGAAATTTTTGCTTTAAAAAATAGCATTTTAGAAAAACTTATCGTATTTTTGCATTCAGAAAGTGTTATATTGAAACATGAGTGAATCTATAGAGAAAACCATTGATATCGACAAAATCTTAGCGAGCAAAATGGGAGATAAGGCAAAATTTGTGCCGAAATTTCTTGTGCGTTGGCTAAAGCGTATTATCCATGAAGACGAAGTGAATCGCTTTCTTTGGGAGAGTAGGGATAAGTCAGGAACAGAATGGCTTACCGAATGTGTGCGCTATCTTGATATGGATATAAAGATTGAAGGAATAGAAAACTTGCCAGATAAGAATGATGGCAAACTATATACCTTTGTTTCTAATCATCCATTAGGTGGACAGGATGGTGTGGCTTTAGGTTCTATCATCGGAAAGCATTACGATGGAAACTTTCGCTATTTGGTTAACGACCTTCTGCTTAATCTTCCAGGACTCGCTCCTGTTAGCATCGGTATAAACAAAACTGGTAAGCAGAGTCGTGACTTCCCACGAATGGTTGAGGCTGGATTTCAAAGCAATAATCACATGCTTATGTTCCCTGCAGGACTTAACTCCCGCAAGATTAACGGCGTGATTCACGATTTGCCTTGGAAGAAAACATTTATCTCTAAGAGCGTAGAATATCAACGTGATGTTGTTCCAATATATTTTAGCGGACGCAATTCTGAAAGATTTTATCGTATAGCTAACTGGCAGAAGAAGCTGGGGCTAAAGATTAATATTGCTATGCTGTTTCTGGTTGACGAGATGTATCGTAATGTACATAAATCGTTTACCGTAAAAATAGGGAAGCCTATTCCTTGGCAAACATTTGATAAGTCAAAAACTCCGATGGAATGGGCTAAATTTGTAGAAGACAAGGTTTACGAACTATAAAGGCGAAAATGGAAGAAGATATTATTGCACCAATTGATCGCGAATTGTTGAAGAGCGAACTTACTCCAGAGAGAAAGCTTCGCATAACAAACAAAAGTCACAACGAAATATATGTTGTGACGGCTCATCAGGCACCTAATGTTATGAAGGAAATAGGTCGCTTGCGTGAGGAAGCTTTTCGTACGGCAGGTGGCGGTACCGGTAAATCCATGGATATCGATGAATTTGATACTATGGAAAACTGCTGCCGTCAGCTTATTGTATGGAATCCCGAAACGAGTGAGATTATCGGTGGCTATCGCTATCTTTTTGGCGAGGACTGGCAGATTGATGAAAAAGGACAGCCTATTCTAGCCACAAGTCACATGTTTCATTTTTCAGAAAAGTTTATGAAGGAATATGCTCCTTATACCGTAGAATTGGGGCGTTCGTTCGTAAGTCTTGAATATCAGAATGTGCGTAAAAACAGCAAAAGTATCTTTGCACTTGACAACCTTTGGGATGGCCTTGGAGCTTTGACGGTTATCAATCCTCGTTGCAAATACTTCTTTGGTAAGATGACCATGTATCCTTCTTACATACGTAGAGGACGTGACATGATTCTCTATTTCCTAAAGAAGCATTTTGACGATAAAGACAACCTGATTCTCCCGATAAAACCGCTAAAATTGGATACTCCAGAGGAAGAAATTGCCAAGATTCTCTGTGAGGATGATTTCAAGAACGATTATCGTATTCTCAATCGTGAGATACGTAATTTGGGTTATAATATTCCTCCTTTGGTAAATGCCTATATGAACCTTAGTCCAACAATGAAACTCTTTGGAACTGCAATAAACTATGGTTTTGGTGATGTTGAAGAAACAGGTATTCTTATTGCTGTTGATGAGATTTTTGAAGAAAAGAGAGTTCGTCACATCAATAGTTATGCCGAGCAACACCCTGAGGCTGTTAAGTTCACGAGTGGAGCAAACAAAGTTATATATAAAGAAAAAACTCCTGATTCAATTTAAGAATCGGGAGTTTTTTTCTTAATTTCATATTATACCCATACTCTACATTATACTATCGGTAATGATATTCCGTTTATCTTTTGATAAATGTCAAGGGCGTAAACATCGGTCATGCCGCTGATATAATCTATAACTGCCATTATTCTTGTTTCAAGATCTTCGCTCTGAATATCGTATTGGCTGCTGAATCTACGTATTAGCTGCTGCGAATGGTATTTCTCGGGATGAAGAGCCGCCTCTACAAGCGTATTCATCAAAGTATCCATAATCTTGTAACCACTCAACTCAACATCAAGAACAAGTTTGCTTTGGTATATTTTCTTTAGCGAAACCTTTTCGCATTCTTTGTATGCTTCTCGTTGTGGCTCTTTTATATTTTTTATCAAACTTCCAGAGAATGTGCCATTAAGAATTTCTTCCTCGTGTTCTACGAATGTGTTCACGCATTCTGCCTCCAGTTTACCGACGGCACAAGCACGCATATATACAATTTGCTCGTTTTCATCGGTAACTTCTTCCTCTTTTATTCTTTTTAGAATGTGTTCTTGTGTTTTCTCATCGAAGAATCCAAGAAGCAGTCTCTTTGTTTCTTCGTATGATAACAGCTTTAGTTTGTGACTGTCTTCAATATCCATTATCTCGTAACAGATATCGTCGGCAGCCTCTACAAGATAAACCAATGGATGACGGGCAAATTTGTAGTTTCCGTTTTTCTCTTCCTTGCAAATAATGCCCAATTCATCGGCAATTTTCTTGTAAATAGCTTTCTCTTCTTTGAAGAATCCAAATTTTCCGTGACTTCCTGCGAAACTACTTGAGAACGGATACTTCACTACGCTTGCAAGGGTGGAATAAGTCATAACGAAACCGCCTTCTCTTCGTCCCTTGAATCTGTGGGTCAATAGGCGGAAGGCGTTGGCGTTTCCTTCAAAATGAGTTACGTCATTCCAGAATTCTTCGCTTACCATCTTCTGCAAGCTTTTCCCCTTTCCTTCGGTAAAATATGTCTGAATGGCTTTTTCTCCACTATGTCCAAAAGGCGGATTCCCCATATCGTGAGCCAAACAAGCAGCCTGGACAATAGTACCAATCTCCTCGAAGAGTGTACCTTTCAGTTCTGGGTGAATCTCGCAAAGACGTTTAGCAACATCATCGCCCAAAGACTTGCCAAGTGAAGAAACCTCTAATGAATGAGTTAGTCTGTTGTGTACAAAGACTGAACCCGGAAGAGGAAACACCTGGGTTTTGTTCTGCAGTCTGCGGAAAGGAGCCGAGTAGATAAGTCTGTCGCCATCGCGTTTGAATTCAGAGCGGTCGTCATGACGTTCAGCATGTGTATGCTCTTGCCCTAAACGGATATTAGAAATTAATTGTTGCCATTTCATATTTCTTCTTTTCTTTTCCCGCAAAAGTAATTTAAATTTGGGTAATTTGTTTCTTTTTACAGTAAAAAATGAAATTATCTGCATAGAAATCATTATTTTTGCACATTATATATACGTTATGGCAAAAAT
>Ga0256405_10007792_pt1 | contig 15783 bp, 14 predicted proteins | sample RumenRJG_02DNA_FD_189096 | JGI IMG/M metagenome (GOLD analysis project Ga0256405, IMG submission 189096) | Bovine rumen microbial communities from Lethbridge, Alberta, Canada - RJG_02 | ecosystem: Host-associated > Mammals > Digestive system > Stomach > Rumen | place: Canada: Alberta... | reverse complement strand
GAAGCTTGTGCAGCACCGCAGAATTTTGAAGCAAATTCATTAATAGACAGACATATTCCAAATAATTTACAAAATATTCAAAGAACAGATGCTTTTCAACCACAAACAGTTACTCCAATGGGTACGAATGTTCGTACATCACCGTCTCCTGTTACAAAATCACCTGAAGCCGGTGACTATGATGCAGATTGTCAATTTGGTACATGTTTGCCGGGAGCTCAAAATAATGAAATAATCAGATAATAGCTGATATTTTTTCTAAAATTTGTTCTGCAATTTTGATAACTTCATCAGGATTTGGATATTGCGTGCAAATATTTTTTGATTTTTTGTTACGGCAATGACGTTTATTACAAGGTTGACACGACATATTTCCAATAACTGTATAATATTTTTTATCATCTCCAAAACACCCAAACTGTCTTGGATTTGTGCAACAAAATATTTCAATAATTGAAGGATGTCCTGATGCCCAAGCAACATGTGCTGTTCCGGAATCAGGTGTTATAACTAAATCAGCATAATTAAATAACTCCATTAAATCAGAAATATTTGTTTTGCCGGCAAGATTTAAAAAATTATCACCGCCAATTTGCGATATTAAATCTTTATCTGTATTTGTACCTGTAAAAACAAGCGAACATTTATCTTTTAAAAAATCTGTAACTTTTTTCCAATGTTCAATATTCCAATGTTTTGGTTCCCAAGTTGTAGCAGGCGCAATAACAACAATAGGTTTTTTAAGATTTGATATAAATTGTGAAACTTTATTTTTGGTTTCTTCTGATTGTTCAGGTAGGCAGAATTCAATATTATTTATATCAAGTCCAAGATATTTTGCATATCTAAGATTTACTCCAACCATATGACCATTGTACAATATTTCTGAGATTGGAATAATTTCATTTGCGCCAAGATGTGAAAATTCCTTTGCATTAGCAGAGATAATTCTTCTTTTAGCGCCGGAAAATAACATAAATGGAAGGCTTTTTAAACGTCTTTGACAATCAAATGCTATATCATATTTTTCTCGCCTTATAGCGAGTATAACTCTTATAATCTCAAATAAGTATTTTAAATTAAAAGTTTTTCTAAAAGAATAAATAGGACAGAAAAAAGTTTTATCAGAACAGGGATTATTTTTTAGAATTTCAATTCCTTTTTCAGATGTAAGCCAATGAACTTCATATCCATTTTTTTTTAGAACGTTAGCAAGCGGTATGTTAAAAATAACATCTCCTAATGCTGAAAGTTTAACAAGTAAAATCTTTTTCATAAATAAATTATAACACAAATTATAGTTGTGTTAATATTTGAATATGAAAGCAGTTGAACTTTTAGCACCTGCAAAAGATAAAAAAACAGCTTTTGCTGCAATAAATTTTGGATGTGATGCTTTATACATTGGAGCAACAGCTTTTGGTGCAAGAAAAAAAGTATCAAATTCTCTTGAAGATATAAAAGAAATTGTAAATTATGCTCATAAATTTTATGTTAAAGTGCATGTAACAGTAAATACAATTTTAGATGATAATGAATTGAAAAAAGCAAAAAAACTTATTGAAACCCTTTATAATATTGGTGTTGATGCAATTATTGTTCAAGATATGGGAATTATAAAATTGGCAATTGATGGTGAGCTTCCTCCTATTGAAATTCATGCCAGTACTCAATGCGATAATAGAACATTAGAAAAAATTAAATTTTTTGATAAATTAGGAGTTTCAAGAATTATACTTGCCAGAGAACTTTCAATTGAACAAATTAAAAAAATTTGTGCAAATACAAATGCAGAAATAGAAACTTTTGTTCATGGAGCATTATGCGTTTCCTATAGCGGACAATGTTATTTAAGTTATTATATTGGCGGACGCTCTGCAAACAGGGGCGAATGTGCGCAGGCATGCCGAAAAAAATATACTCTTGAAAATGCTGATGGAAATATTATTGCACGAGATAAATACCTATTAAGTTTAAAAGATTTTAATGCTTCAAAACATTTAATAGAATTAATTCAAGCAGGAGTAAAATCTTTTAAAATTGAAGGGCGTTTGAAAGATGAAAATTATGTAAAAAATGTTACTGCATTTTATCGTCAAGAAATTGATAAAATTGCTCAAAAAACATCTTCCGGAAAAATATTTTTTGATTTTCAACCGAATGTAGAAAAAAGTTTTAACAGAGATTTTACTGATTATTTTCTTGATGGCAGAAAAAAATGCTTTAATTTTGAAAGTCCAAAATCAATTGGAGAATATTTAGGAAAAGTTACAAAAGTATCTAGAAATTACTTTGAATTAGATGATAAAACAATTATTTTAAATCCTCAAGACGGATTGTATTTTGAAGGAAAAGGCTGTCTTGTAAATAAATTTGATAACGGTAAAATATTTCCAAATAAAATGAATGATATAAAAATCGGAATTAAGATATATAGAAATTTTGATGCAAAATTTGAAAAACAACTTGAAAACTCAAAAACAAAACGTAAAATTGGTGTAAAAATAGAATTCAAAAATAATATTTTGTATGTAACAGACGAAGATAATAATAAGATTTGCTTTGAAATTACATCGAAGCAATCAGCAAAAAATGCTAACAAAATGAGAGAAAATTTTATAAACCAATTAAACAAAACCGGTGAAAGTGATTTTTATATATTTGATATCAACATATATGATGAAATTCCTTTTTTACCACTTTCGGAGATTAATGAAATTCGAAGAAAAATATTTGCAAAATTAATGGCTGAAAGAATAAAGAATTATCCTAAAAAAATTCAAAAACCTATGAAATATGTAGAGTTTCCTATAAGAAATTTGGATTACAAAGCAAATATACATAATCAAACAGCAAAAAGTTTTTATGAAACTTGTGACTGTAATATTATAGAAATGTCAGCAGAATCAGGTTCAAAAATTTCAGAACTTATGCGGACAAAACATTGTTTAAAATATGCTTTTAATATATGTAAATCTTCAGAGAATCTTTATTTAATTGATGAAAAAGGAGTTAAATTTCCTTTAAAATTTGATTGTAAAAATTGTGAGATGATAATTTTAAATCCTGAAAATTAGACAACTTTCCAAATGTATTATTTTATTATGTGTGTTTTCCTTGTATAAGGAGAATGTGATATGGAAAATAATAACTACGAATCTTGTGAAATGTGTAATTTCGAGATACATAAAAGTATCTTAATTGTTGTTTCGGATATTGATAAATTGCTTGATGGAACCCCAACGGGTATTTGGTTTGAAGAATTTGCAATTCCTTATTCTTATTTTATAAAAGAAGGTTATGAAGTTACGACAGTCAGTCCAAATGGCGGGAAAATACCAATTGATGTAAATAGTTTAAATGATAAATGGGATGTTGCACAAAATGCATTAGAAAATGTAAAACGTCTTAATTCTGTTGATTGTTCAAGATATAATGCTCTTGTGCTGCCGGGTGGTCATGGTCCGATGTTTGATCTTTATAAAAATGAATTGTTAGGAAAGATTATTTTAGAATTTAATCGTAAAGAGAAATTAATTGCAGCAATCTGTCATGGTCCTGCAGGACTTTTGTCTGCAAACGGATTTGTAAAAAATAGAAAATTAACTTGTTTTACTAATGAAGAAGAATTTTATTCTCAAAAAGATACAAAAATACCATATTTTTTAGAAGATGCATTAAAAAATTCCGGTGCATTATTTGTTCAAAGTGGTATAAATGAAGTAAATGTTGTAGAAGACAGAAACTTAATTACTGCTCAAAATTATTGCTCAACCGGTGTGTTTACTCAAAAGATTCTTGAATATATGAAAAAATAATAACTATTTCGTTTCAATTTTTAAAATATTTACATTCAAAGCATGTCTTTGCTATAATAGTTTCTATAAGATACTAAGGAGATTGTTGTGAAATTAAAAGATTTACCGGCTTGTCCTGTAGAAACAACGTTAGCATTGATTGGTGAAAAATGGAAAATATTAATTATTAGAGATTTGTTAAATGGTACAAAGCGATTTAATGAATTAAAAAATTCATGCGGAATTTCTCAAAAAGTTTTGACAACATATTTAAGAAAAATGGAGGATGATGGACTTGTTATAAGAAAAGTTTATAACCAAGTTCCGCCCAAAGTTGAATATACTTTATCTGATGTCGGTTATTCACTTGCAGGAATTTTGAACGCAATGGCAAGTTGGGGTACGGATTACAAAACATTTTTAAAACTGCTTGAAAAACGCAAGATTAATCCGTCGGGTAATTCATAATTATTAATATATATAATACTTTACATAAGTAGCAAAAATTTTTTTTAGCATGTATTATATAGGTAGGAGAAATTTTAATGAAATTATTAGAACCAATCCAAAACAAATTTTCTGAAAAAAACAACAAAATTGATGATTTACACTTACAACTCCTTTTTCCTGATAGTACTCCTAAAACAAGGGAGGAAGTTATTTATAGACGCAATGGAAAATCTGTTGACAGAGTTATTGAATTTGATATTAAAACAGGTTCAAAAATTAAAACAACTCATTATGATTATTTTAATGACAAAAAAATAAGATCAATAGATGAATTTGATAGTGTATCAGGGAGAAAACTTCGTACAATTAATTATGTTTTGTACAAATCAATAGATGAATATGATTTGAAAACCGGTAAAAAACTTAGAACTATTAATTTTAATGTAAAAGATGATTCTAAAATATCTTCTATTCAAGAGTATGATTTAGAAACCGGCAAAATAATAAAGATATCTATATATAAAAAAGATGGTAGATCTGTTAGTATTATAAAAAATATTGATCCGTTAACCGAAAAAGTTACAAATTGGTTTAGCAAAAGTATCGAATATAAACCCGTTGATATGGCACGTTTTACTACTCGTTCCTATGAAAATATTAAAAAGATTGATGAAAAAGCAAGAGAAGATGTTGCAAATTTAATAGATAATCTTTATCAAAATAATTTAAGATTTGAAAATATATAATTTATTTTTTATCAACTAATATTGCTGCAGTATCCTTTATTAGTGATATTGCCCAACGTATTATTAATATACCACCAAGAATGCCAACCAATACATCTAAACAAGCTATATTAAAGAATTTTCCTATAAATAGGGCAAATATAGCAAGAACAGATGTTAATGCATCTGCTAATATATGGTAATATGCAGATAAAAAATTATAATCATCGTGATGATGTTTATTTTCCATAATCAAAATACATATACTGTTTACAATTAATCCAATTATTGCAACTAAAATAGCTTCATTAAATTCTATATTTAACGGATTAAAGAATCTTGAAATTGCTTCAATAATAATCCAAATACCTGTTAGTCCTAAAAATATTGAACTTGTGTAACCGGCTAATGTTCCTATTTTGTTTGTATTTAAATCAGAATTTACAAATTTTCTTTCAAGTATATATGCGATGTAAGTTAATCCAAGCGCCAGGGCATGTGTTCCCATATGATATCCATCGGCCAAAAGTGCCATAGAATTTGTCAAATAACCATATAAAATCTCGGCGCCCATAGTAATTATAGTTACTATAATTACAAAAAGTGTTTTCTTTTCATTATTTATTTCCATTTATTCTTCCAACGATTCTTTTATAAATTTTGCAGGTTTATTTATTATATATTGTAAATCTTCAGGATATTTTATGTAAGGATATTCATACTTTTCTGAATTGATACAAAAAGTTGCTGTTCCATAGTCTAAATATCTTCCCATTGAAGATTGAGATAAATCGATTATATCAAGTTTTTCTATCGGTATTGCAAATTCAGCCGGATTTAGAACCCCGATTTTAATATGAATAAATTTTGTTGTAACAACCAATTTGTCTGATTTGTATCTTGCAATTGGATATACAATTAATGCAATTATTGCAAAAACTACCACCCAGCTAAAGAAACTATGAGTGTTTAAAAATATAACCCAGAAATAAATAAAAAATACAGGAGTTAAAAACACAGGCCAAAAAAGTGCCATCCAATGTTTTTTAAAATCATAAAGTACAAACTCTTCTCCATTATATATTGGGGCAGTTTTTAATTCAGTTATAATTGTTTGATCTTCATGAGATTCCTGAACAACTTCTTCAATAACGGGTTTGATTTCTTCTATTCTCAAATCAGTCCCGCAATATCTGCAGAAATTATCTTCATCTTTTACTTGTTCACCGCAATTCGGACAAAACATTTTTTGCTCCTTGCACCTGATTTTAGCATGTTAATTAAAGTTAGTCAATTAACTACTTATTCTTTAAATTTATGCAATTATTAATTTTTTGTTTATTTTTTAAGATTTTTTTAGAAAAGATGTTATAACGGTATTGTAGATAAGTAAAATACTATAAAGGAGATAAAATTATGGCAAAAACAATTGGTATTGACTTAGGTACAACAAACTCTGTTGTAGCAGTCATGGAAGGCGGTAAACCTACCGTTATTGCCAATGCGGAAGGTTCTCGTACGACCCCTTCTATCGTTGGTTTTTCAAAAACAGGTGAAAAATTGGTTGGACAGCTAGCAAAACGTCAAGCAATTTTAAATCCTGATAAAACAATCACATCTATAAAAAGACATATGGGTGATGATTACAAAGTAAATATTGATGGAAAAGATTATACACCACAAGAAATTTCTGCAATGATATTGAGAAAACTTGCAGATGATGCTTCAAATTATTTGGGTGAAAAAGTTACATCAGCAGTTATTACTGTTCCTGCATATTTTAACGATGCTCAAAGACAGGCAACAAAGGATGCAGGTAAAATCGCAGGTTTAGATGTTTTACGTATAGTAAACGAACCGACTGCAGCAGCTTTAGCTTATGGTCTTGAAAAAGATAAATCAGAAAAAGTTCTTGTATTTGACTTAGGCGGCGGTACTTTTGATGTATCTATTCTTGAAATCGGTGACGGTGTTCACGAAGTTCTTTCAACATCAGGTGATACACATCTTGGTGGTGATGATTTTGACCAAAAAGTTATGGATTGGATTTGTGAAGAATTCAAAAAACAAGAAGGGATTGACCTTAAAGGTGATAAACAAGCAATGCAGCGTGTAAAAGAAGCTGCTGAAAAAGCAAAATGTGAACTTTCATCTGTTATGGAAACAAATATTAATCTTCCGTTTATTACAGCAGATGCAAATGGTCCAAAACACTTGGATTTGTCTTTGACAAGAGCAAAATTTGAAGATTTATCAAGGGATCTTTTAAACAGATGTAAAACTCCTGTTGAAAATGCATTAAAAGATGCCGGTATCTCTAAAAATGATATTAACGAAGTTGTCTTAGTCGGCGGATCTACTCGTATTCCTGCTGTTCAACAATTGGTAAAAGAATATACCGGTAAAGAACCTAACCAATCAGTTAATCCTGATGAAGTTGTTGCAGTTGGTGCAGCGGTTCAGGCTGGTGTATTAGCCGGTGAAGTTAAAGATATCGTATTGTTAGATGTTACACCATTGACACTTGGTATTGAAACATTGGGAGGCGTTATGACTCCTTTAGTACCTCGTAACACAACAATTCCTGTTTCAAAATCACAAGTATTCTCAACTGCAGAAAACAATCAAACAGCTGTTGATATTCATGTTCTTCAAGGTGAAAGACCTATGGCAGGTGACAACAAATCATTAGGTATGTTTAGACTTGATGGTATTCCGCCAGCAATGAGAGGTTTGCCTCAGATTGAAGTTACATTTGATATTGATGCTAACGGTATTGTAAACGTTTCGGCAAAAGATAAAGCAACAAATAAAGAACAAAAAATTACTATTACAAATTCTTCTAACTTGTCAGATGCTGATATTGATAAAATGGTTAAAGAAGCAGAAGCAAATGCTCAAGAAGATAAGAAGAAAAAAGAAGAAGCTGAAATTAAAAACAATGCAACATCTCTTATCAGTTCTGCTGATAGAATCGTAAAAGATTTTGAAGGCAAAATTGATTCAACAGATCAAGCAAAACTTGATGAACAAAAAGCTGCACTTCAAAAGGCTATTGATGAAAACAAACCGACAGAGGAATTGAAAAAATTATCGGATGAATTGCAGCAAACAATGTTTAGCATTTCTCAAAAAGCTTATGAAGCTGTTCAAAAAGAAGATCAATCAACAGCATCTTCAGAAAATGCATCATCAACAGAAGATAAAAAAGATGATGATGTAATTGATGCGGAATACACGAAAGAATAATTTGTCGAATTGACTTAAAAAATAGAGCGGGAATTTATTTCCCGCTTTTTTCATAATTATACCAATATTATAATAACCTTGCTATATTTTTTAAAGGAATTAATAAAAGAGATAGCTATTAAGCTATTTTCTGCTATATTTTTGCCAATTGCAAATAGTAATCGTTTGCTCTTTCAAATTTGTGAGCTGCGTTGAACAATCTGCTTTCCTGAAGTTGTGGAGCAAGAATTTGCAATCCTATTGGCATACCGTCTTTGTCAAAGCCTGCAGGTACACTCATACCCGGTATTCCTGCAAGGTTAGCGGAAATTGTTGCAATATCAGTTAAATACATTGCAAGAGGGTCAGATGATTTTGCACCCAATTCAAACGCTGTATTCGGGCAAGTTGGTGAAATTAATATATCAACCTTTTTAAAAGCTTCTACAAAATCTTGTGTAACCAAAGCTCTCATTTGTTGGGCTTTTTTGTAATATGCATCATAATAACCTGATGATAAAGCATATGTTCCAAGCATTATACGACGTTTAACCTCAGGTCCAAAACCTTCGGCTCTTGTTTTTGTGTACATTTCAAGTAAGTTTTTAGCATCAGGTGTTCTGTAACCGTATTTTACACCGTCAAAACGAGCAAGGTTTGATGAACATTCTGCGGTTGCCAAAATGTAATAAATCCCTATTGAATATTTCAAATTAGGAAGTGAAATTTCAACAATTTCGCAACCCAGTTTTTTATAATCTTCAATAGCCTTTTGCATTGCCTTTTGAACATCATCTGATAAACCTTCTGACATAAGTTCTTTTATAACGCCGACTTTCATACCTTTTATGTCGTTATTCAAATTTGCGGCATAATGTTCTACAGGCAAGTCTAATGAAGTTGAATCTTTAGGATCATGACCTGAAATAACTTCAAGTAAATTTGCGGCATCTTCAACAGTTCTTGCAAAAGGTCCTATTTGATCTAAAGATGATGCAAATGCAATCAAGCCATAGCGAGAAACTCTTCCATAAGTTGGTTTCATACCAACAATACCGCAAAACGATGCAGGAAGTCTGATTGAACCACCGGTATCAGAACCCAAAGCAAGAGTGGCTTCACAAGATGATACTGAAGCTGCAGAACCACCTGAAGATCCACCAGGAACTTTTTTCAAATCCCAAGGGTTATGAACTTTTTTGAAAGCTGAGTTTTCATTTGAAGAACCCATTGCAAATTCGTCCAAATTAGCTTTTCCTACAATCGGAACAAGATTATTTAAAAGTTTTTCCGTTACTGTAGCATTAAAAGGTGATACAAAATTTTCCAAAATTTTTGATGATGCAGTTGTTTTTGAACCTACAAGATTCATGTTATCTTTTAGAGCAAGCGGAATACCTGCCAAAAGTGGTAATTCTTCACCTTTTGCAATTTTTTCATCAACTTTTTTAGCTGTTTCAATAGCTGTTTCTTTTGTCAATGAATTGAATGCGCCTAATTTTTCATCAAGTTCATCAATTCTTGAAAAAGCTGCATTTGTTAACTCAACAGCTGAAATTTCTTTATTTTTAAGTGCTTTACTTTGTTCTGTTGCTGATTTTTTTAAAAGCTCGTTCATACTTTCTCCAAGAGTCATTCTGAGCTATACTATGGATTCTTCGTTCAGAATGACATATAAGGCGAAGAATCCCTTATGAAAATCATATGATAAAAATAACGCATAAGCAAGGGTTATATCTTTTGCATTTTTTTGCTTATTTGCGAATGTATTTTGTTTGCTCTATAAAGGTAATTTGTTAATTTTTCATAATTAGCTTTTGTTTCACCATAAGGAACTTTCATTGCGATAAGTTCATCAACGTTATCATTTATACTGATTAATGTATCAAGGGATTCTCCCAAATCGGCAATAGATTTAAATTTTTTAGAGATTTTAGAGAAAATTTTTCTTGTTAAAAAGCGTGCAATAACTTTTAAGGGCGAAATTTTACGTTTTGCAGTTTTTATAGAAAACCTATTTTTTAAATTCTGTTTTGCAAATTCTGATTTTAATTCACAAATTTCATTTTCCAATTTTTTTGCTTGAATTTTTAATTCCATAACATCAAGAAGTTTGCCCAAAAATTCCATACCTTTTATTTTATTGTTCAAATTATCTAAAGCTTCTTCTTTTTGTGCAATCAACACTTCCATTTTTAAAGCTTTGTCATCCAAATCTTTAAAAGAATTGTCATTTAATATATTCAAGTCTAAGTCATTTATTCTTTTATTTTGAAATAGATTATCCATTTATTGCCTTTAAAACCTGCCAAGAAAAATTTTTGCTATTCAATAGTATAAACTTTTTTGTAATATAACCAAATACCAATTGTTGTTAATATTATATTTGGCGCCCAAGCTGCCAAGAAAGTAGGGAGAGTTCCGGCTTCACCAAACGAAATTGATAAAGCTCTAATTAGGTAATATGTAAATATTATCAAAATACTGAACAAAAATCCTCTATTATATCTCACTCTCGGAGGCGTTATCGCAAGAGGTACACCAATAAGTACAAATGCTATTGTCATTAAAGGCAGTGCAAGTTTGTCAAATAATTCAATAAAAAATACATTTTTTTCTTTTTTATCAAAAGAATTATTGTGTATATATTTGATTAAATTAACAAAATTCATCTCTTTTGCCATATTTTTGTTTAATTCTTTTGACAAATCCAAACCAAATTTTACTATGGAACTATCAAAGAGAGTGGTATTTAAAATTTCCCCCTCATCACCTATTGTATATACAGCTCCTTTTTGAAAATCCCATCCTTCAGGAGATGTTTTTCCTTCATCTGCTTGAAGAACCTGAATTGTTCCTTCTTTTGCGGTATCGAGAACTGTTATATTATGTAATATCTTGTCTTCGCAATAGCCGACATAAAAAAGTCTTTTTAATCCGTTTGTTTCATTTAATTCTTTAAATACAAAATTTTGTTTACCTTCCGGAATATTTTTTTGGCCTAATGACCATAATGCCAAATCTTTTGATTGTTTTGCCATAATGGGAACAATTGTTTCATTTATGAAAAAACTGAACACGCACATTACTATTGAAAATATAAATATAGGTTTGGCAATTCTGTTTAATCCTATTCCACAAGCTCTCATTACTGTTATTTCAGATTTTAAGCTAAGATTATTTAAAGTCATTACAGTTGCAAGTAAAATCCCCATAGGAATTGTCATCACAATTACTTGAGGAAGGTTCAAAATAATCATCATTAGGGCAACTTTAAAAGGAATTCCAAAAAGAGAAATTTGTTTGATTAATGTTATAAAAGTATCAGATGCAAAGATAATTGACGTAAATACGGCAACCCCCATCAAAAACATTTCTATAACTTGTTTTAAGATATATTTATCAAGCAGTTTTATATCTTCTTTATTCATTCTTTTATAATACCCGAATTTATATTATTTATCAAATTCCAAAAGAACTTTTAGTGTATCTTTTTCTTTATTTTTTTCAAAAGCTTTAATTGCATCTTTTGCATTATATTTTGCTGAAATTAATGGTTTAAAATCAACTTTTCTTGATTTTAAAAGTCTTAATGCCGCAGGAAATTGACCGCAGCGTGAACCTAAAACTGTTATTTCATCAATTACAATTGGTGCAAGATTAAATTCTTTTGATGCCGCAACGGTACTTTTCAAAACCAAAACACCTCTTGGTTTTGTAAGTGCCAATGCAGTTTCAAAACCTGAAATCGAACCTGTTGCTTCCACAACAACATCGTATATTTTTTCAACCTTCAAGTCTTGTAAAAGTTTTGTTTCAACCCCTTGAGCTTTTGCTATATCAAGTTTGTTTTGATGTTTGCCGACTAAAGTAACATCAATATTTTGTGCATTAAGAGTTAATGCTGTAATTAACCCAAGTTTTCCGTCTCCAAGTATAATAACTTTTTCAAACGGTTTTATGTGAAGTTGTTCTGTTATTTCACATGCTGCGGCTAAAGGTTCCACAAAAACGGCTTGTTCATCAGAAACATTTTCAGGAACTTCAAAGAGAGTTTCCAAAGGCATTGTAAAATATTCAGCAAATACACCGTCTTTTCTCCAAATACCTAAAGTATGGCGTTCAGGACAGTGACGGTACAATTTTTCTGCGCAATATGGACAGTCAGGTTTTTTACAGCCATAACTTATTTCTGCAACAACACGTTTACCTAAAAGGGATTGATCTTTATCATTAATTTCTTCCACAATCCCCACAGCTTCGTGTCCCAATATGCCTTTGTAACCCATATAACCTTTTGTTATTTCATAATCAGTATTACAAATACCGGCCAAAGTAACTTTTACAAGTGCTTCACCCTGTTGAGGTACTGGTTTTTTATAATCTTCAACTAATTTTAATCCTTCATCAAATACTACAGCTCTCATTTTTTATATACTCCTCATAAAAATTATATCAAAAAAATTTTTATAATATAATAATTATATTGAATAGGAGAATTTATATGAACAGAATTGGAATTGATGTGGGTGGTACTAATGTAAAAATTGCACTTGTAGATGATAAAGGAAAAATTATCTATTCAAATTCAGTACCAACTCGCGCAGAGCTTGGTTATGAGTTTACTGTAAACAATATAAAACAAGCTATTTACGACTTATTAAAAGAAACAAAACATGAAGCAAAAGATATTGAAGGTATTGGTTTTGGTTTTCCCGGACAAATTGATTTTACAAACGGTGTTGTAAAGAATGCTCCAAATATTCCGGGATGGGTTGATATTCCGATAAAACAAATTTTTGAAGAAGAATTTCGTATTCCGACTCGTGCAGATAATGATGTAAGATGTGCAGCATTGGGAGAATTAAATTATGGTGCCGGAAAAGGATGTGAAAACCTTATTTGTATTACTGTTGGTACCGGTATTGGTTCAGGTTTAATAGTAAATGGCAGATTGGTACGTGGAGCTTCAAATGCTGCAGGTGAAATTGGGCATATCAAACTACAATATCATGACGGTCCAATATGCGGCTGCGGAGATACCGGCTGTTTGGAAGCTTTTGCATCAGGTCCTGCAATTGTTGCAATGGCAGAAGAATATATAAAAGGCGGAAAATCAACAAAATATCGCGAAATTGCAAACGGCAATCCAATAACATCATATATAGTCTGTGAAGCTGCAAAAGCCGGAGATCCTGTAGCACAAAGAATTTTTGCAACAATCGGTGAATATATCGGGATTGGTATGGCAGGTGTTGTAAATCTTTTGAATCCTGAAAAAATCATTATTGGCGGCGGTGTTGCAGAAGCTGGTGAATATTTGTTTAATCCTATTGTTGATGCAATAAAACGCAGAGCTATGAAGATTTCGGGTTCTGCTGTTCAAGTTGTACCGGCACAGCTTGGAAACACTGCAGGCGTAATTGGTGCAAGCCTTTTGATTGAAAGTTAAAATTATAACTTTTTAAAAATTATGTACCGGAAATTGTTGTCTATAACGGTTTCCGGTTTATAGTTTTCTTTTACAAATTCACAAAATTTTAATGCATAATCTTGACAAATATATCTGTAATGATAATCTTTCATATCTAAGTTATTAAAAATAATGTAATCAGGTTTATTTTCATTAAAATGTTCTATGATTTTTTCTTCCCCAAAGGTTTCTATATATAGAGGGATTAATGAATTATAAAAATCATCAGATTTTCTGTTTGTTAAAAAATTCATTATCATTCCTTCAGGAAGTATAACTATTTTGTCATCAGGTTTTGTATTTTTATCTATATAATCAATCAATTCGCTTGAGCTTTTTCCAACTAACATTCCTGTAATAATTTTTCCTTTCGGAGTTTGAACTATATGTTTTGGAACTGACAGGCCGTAAAGGTTATAAGAAAAATAAACAAGGCAGAAAAATAAGATATAAATGCCAATATTTTTTTCAAATTTTTCAGGCAGATATTTAAATAAAATTGCGAGTACGGTAATTATTAATAACGGTGCATAATATGTTCCGTAACTTCCTATCATTAATACCCATATGATTTTGCAGCAAATGGAAATAGTTGCAAAGAATAAAATTCCTAATTTGATATCAAATTTTTTGAATGAACAAATTCCAAACAAAATTGTAAATAAGGGTAAAAACCCAATTAGTGTACCTTTTTCTGTTACAATTTCAAACCAAAAAATAATTAAAGAAGTTGCACAAATCAATAAAGCAAAGACTTTTGATAAAATTTTTGACTTGTAAAATAAATAAGAACCAAATAAAAATAATGTAAAAGGAATAATAAAACAAATAAAATTAAAAATATCCCAATACAGAGTGTTTTTATTAAAATATACACCACTGTTTTGGTAAAAATAAGTTAATGTTTTGGTATGTGCCATAGTTTTGGCAATATCAAAATAATTAATCAAATCAGAAAAATTCATTCCTTGTATAAATAATATTGCATAAGAAAATAAGGGTGGAATTAAAAATGTAATAAGCGGTTTGAAATTTTTTTCTCTAATTAAAAAGCACAAAATAACAAAAGAATAAATTAAAAAATCGTACTTGCATGTAGTACAAATTCCTGCCAAAAATGTACTAATGTATAAAAATTTATTGTCTTTACTTTCTTCAAATTTTATTAAAAATAACAAAGAATAAATGAAAGCAATCAAACCGTAAAGCATTGCCCAAGAGTATGGAAAATGAAAATTAAATATATTTGTTGTTGTTATACCTATTGCTATAACCAAAACTCCGATACAAAAACTTAAAAAATCCGATAAATATTTTCGTGCAATTAAAAAGATTCCACTTACTGTTAATAGTGAGCATAAAATACCTGCACAATATAATGTTTCAAGTTTCACTCCAAAAATTTTGTATAAAACGGCATTAATTTGGTATGCAAGAGGACCGTATATATTAAACAAGTCTTTATACAAGACTTTTCCGTTCAATATTTGTTCCGGATAATAAACTTCTCTGCTAAAATCGATTAAAATTCCGGAATAATGTCCTAAAAAGAATATTAAACCAACAATACACAATAACCATAATATTCCTAAATATTTTTTCATATTACAAAATTTAACAAATAATTCTATAAAAAGCAATTCTTGAACAAGAAAATACTTTATATACATGTGTTAAAAGGTTGAAAGGTTATTTTATGACTTCAAATTGGGCATACAATTTAGATTTGTTAGCGCAAAACGGTGTATTAGATTTTGATGGTGCAGCTTTTGTAACTGATCAAGCACCAAGATATGTTGGAAGGCCTTGTATGCCGCCATCACCTTATGTTGGTCAAATACCTCCTGCTCCTGCACTTAAACAACCGGAAATTGATGAATTTAAACAGCAAAATCCGGTAAAACAAGAACCACAAAATAAAAAAATACCGGAATATGATAAAGATGATGAAAATCTTATCCACAACCCGTCATGGAAAAAATGGGCCTTTGGTGCATTAGCTTTAGGTGGTATTGTATTTGCTGCTGTTAAAGCTAAATCTATTGGCAAATGGATAAAAAACTTATTTACAGGTAAAATTTTTAAAAAATTCAGTTGGAAAAAAGTAGGT
>Ga0256405_10007791_pt1 | contig 15783 bp, 13 predicted proteins | sample RumenRJG_02DNA_FD_189096 | JGI IMG/M metagenome (GOLD analysis project Ga0256405, IMG submission 189096) | Bovine rumen microbial communities from Lethbridge, Alberta, Canada - RJG_02 | ecosystem: Host-associated > Mammals > Digestive system > Stomach > Rumen | place: Canada: Alberta... | reverse complement strand
ACAATTCTCTACGAAATGCAATAATCATATTTTAAAGAACATAACACCTGCTAAAGGGCGTTTCTTAGCCAAATTTTGCTAAAATAATTTTCGGAAACTCGAGTAAAGAAAAATCTTTCAATAATTTAATAGGCTTAGTCTTTTAAATTACATATAATACAGTTTTGTAAAAAGACTTTATCCTACGGCAAGACTATCTTAAAAAAACACGAACATTATAGGAAAATTACCCTTTTTATTCAAGGTTAAAGACTTCTTTAGTCAGCAAAAGCATGCTTTTTACAAAAGCTAAAAATTAAAATATTTCTCATACCTGATAAACTTTGGAGCATTTGTGAATTTTTTTAAAATAAATTATTTATACCTTGAAAAATAATTAGATTGCTACCATATTTATGACAGACACAGTTGAAATACAGGTTTATAAAATATGTCAGATAATAACAATGAGCAAGACTCAAAAGATCTTGATGCACAATTGGACACATTGAATGCCAAGATTAAATCCATAAAAAAAGAAATAGCCGATAAGAACGCTGCAGCCAAAGTGGGGCTTTCACAGGAGACTGCGTCCATGAATAATACCAGTGAAGTCAATAATTTCAAATCTCTGGTTAATTCCATCATTACCGCTGCAGAGAATCAGAATAAAGAGTCCAATGCTGAAGATACCGAAGAAACTTATGTACTCCCGACCTTTGGCAGACCAATTATGCCTTCACAGATCACCCCCATGCAGGTAAAAACCGAGTATGAGGAAGTGATCACCAGGATTGCCCAGTCCAAGAACAAAACCTTTGCGGTTTTTGCCATTGATGAAAAACTTGAGAAAAAAGGCGAGATTAAGCCCGATGATTTTCCTAAAGTAGGAACTTTGGTGAGACTTTTGCATGCCAAAGCCATTCCCGGGGAAGTGCATTTTGTGTGTGAAGGGCTTGCCCGAGTCACCATAAAAGAGTGGAAGAGTTTTAATAAGATCCCTACGGCTGTGGTCTCTTTTCCTGAAAATACTATGCCGGAGTCAGGCTCAGAGGAAGAGGTAAAAGTCAAGGCCTATGCCATGAACCTGGTATCTCTGCTTCAGGAACTGCTGCCATTAAATCCGATGTACTCAGATGAAATGAGACAGTATCTGTTGCGTTTTGATCATAATGATCCCTCCTTGCTTGCCGACTGCGCCGCGTCAGTGACCACTACTTCAGCAAAATCCCTGCAAAAAGTGCTGGAAACAACAGACATTCTGAAGCGGCTTGAACTATCCCAAAACCTTATTCAAAAGGAATTGAGGGCCGCCAAACTCCATGACGAGATCAAAACCGCTGTCAATGAGAAGCTCTCCAAAAAACAAAAAGAATATGTGCTGCGTGAACAGTTAAAGCAGATCCAAAAAGAACTTGGTACCCGTGCCGATAATCTTACCGAGGCAGATGAGCTAATTGACAGAATGAAGAAACTCTCTCCTCCTGATTACATTACCAAACGTTTTGAGAAGGAAGTAAAAAAACTCAATGTCATTGAACCAGGTTCTCCTGAATATGCGGGAGTACGCAATTACCTTGAGGTTTTAAGTACCATTCCCTGGGGTGAGTATGCCAAAGAAGAACTCGACATTACAAAGGCCCGGGAAATTTTAAATGAGGATCATGAAGGACTTTTGGATGTCAAAGACCGAATCCTCGAGTTTTTGGCAGTTGGCGCCTTAAAAGGCAGTACCAACGGTTCTATTTTACTCTTTGTCGGACCTCCCGGTGTGGGTAAAACCTCGATTGGCAAATCCATTGCCAAGGCTCTGAACCGTCCTTTTTACAGACTGTCGTTAGGCGGTGTCAATGATGAATCAGTAATTAAAGGTCATCGCAAGACTTATGTCGGCGCTATGCCAGGCAAGTTTGTACAGGCCTTGCGTGAATCCAAGGTCATGAATCCTGTCATTATGCTTGACGAGGTTGACAAGATGACCCGTTCCTATCACGGCGATCCGGCCTCCACCTTGCTTGAGACTCTCGATCCTGAACAAAACAACAGTTTTATGGATCATTATCTTGATGAAAAACTTGACCTTTCAAAATGTCTTTTCATCTGTACAGCCAATACAACAGACACGATCCCCCCTGCTCTTTTGGACAGAATGGATCCGATAAGACTGTCAGGATATATTTCACAAGAGAAGCTGTTGATTGCCAAAAAGCATCTTTTGCCAAAGGGGCTTGAAAAAGCCAATATGAAGAAGAGCCAGCTGAAGATTTCCGATAGTGTGCTCAAAAAAATTATCGAGGAATATGCCCGTGAAAGCGGCATGCGTTCTACACAGAGAGCCATAGATAGGATTATTCGCAAGGCTGCGGTAAAAATCCTGGAAGGTGAAAAAAAGGTTACTGTCACCGCCGACAGTCTTTTTGATTATCTGGGAACTGCCCCCTTTAAACGCGAGAAGAAATTAGAAGGCGTGGGAGTCATCACAGGTCTTGCCTGGACTTCCCTAGGTGGTGCCACCTTACCTATAGAATCATCAAAGGTTGGTAATGATGAGAAGAGATTCGAGTTAACTGGCTCTTTAGGTGATGTCATGAAAGAATCTGCTCATATTGCCTATAGCTATATTCAGTCACACTTAGGAAACTTCTGTAAAGAGAAAAAGGACTTCTTCAAAAAAGCATCTATTCATATTCATGTGCCAGAAGGAGCCACCCCCAAGGATGGACCGTCAGCAGGTGTTACCTTGGCCTCTTCACTGTTATCTTTGGCCATGAACAAACCTCCTAAAAAGGGATTTGCTATGACGGGCGAACTATCTCTAACCGGTCAGGTTTTAGCCATTGGCGGCATTAAAGAGAAAACCATTGCGGCAAGACGCATGGGCATCACCAATATCATCTGTCCAAAGGCCAATGAGGAGGATGTCAAGGAATTACCAGAAGAGGTTACCGAAGGGGTTAACTACTACTATGCCGATACTTTCCCTGATGTGGTTAAAGTCATTTTTGGCAGTGACAAGACTTAGAATGATTCTTTGAATTTTTGCTGTACTCTAGGCACTTTAGGATAAGAGCGTGTTAAGTGAAGTTAGTGTGTTAGTCTTTATTGAAATTACTGATAATCGCACTCAACTGTTAACACGCCCTGTTTTTTACTATTTAAACTTGTTATTCAGATACTCCCGCATCTAAGCATGACTAAGTTTCATAACGTAACAAAACCGACACACGTCACCCCTCGAAAGCATTATTCCTGTGTGATAATTCATAATCTTTAATAATAGTCATTGCCAAATTTCAAGAAGTCGCTAATATATAGTTATAAATTTTTGTTAAGAGGGACTTTTATGAAAGGTATTTTACTTGCAGGTGGCAGTGGCACTAGACTTTACCCATTAACCAAAACCACGTCAAAACAGCTGTTACCTGTCTATGACAAACCTATGATTTATTATCCTCTCTCCACACTCATGCTCTTTGGGATCAAGGACATTCTCATAATTTCAACACCCCGTGATATTCCGAATATACAGAGTCTTCTAGGTGATGGTTCCAAACTGGGACTTAAATTTACCTATAAAATTCAGGAAGAGCCTAACGGCATTGCCCAGGCTTTCATTTTGGGCGAAGATTTCATCGGCGACAGTAATGAGGATGTTTGCCTAATTTTAGGTGACAACATCTTCTATATGGGTACACAGTTTGGAGAGTTCTCACAGCACGTAAAAAACAACCAGGGGAAAAATGCCACCATCTTTGCTTTCCATGTCAACGACCCAGAACGTTTTGGTGTGGTGGAGTTTGACAGCAACTATAAGGCAATCTCTATTGAGGAGAAACCTAAAAAACCTAAATCTAACTACGCTTCTGTGGGACTGTATTTCTATCCTTATGATGTGGTCACCAAAGCCAAAATGTTAAAACCATCCGCCCGTGGTGAGTATGAAATCACGGATTTAAACAACATGTACCTTGAGGAAAACCGCCTCTCAGTAGTCCCAATGCGCCGCGGTAATGCCTGGCTTGATGCCGGAACTCCCGACAGTTTAATGGATTCAGGTAATTTCGTGCAGATTATCGAACAAAGACAGGGGCTGAAACTGGCCTGTCTTGAAGAAATTGCCTATAACATGGGCTATATCAATGAAAGTCAGATGCAATCCCTGATTGATGAACTTAAAGCCGGCAGATACAAAGAGTACCTAATTAAGGTGTTAGAGGAAAAACATGAACTTTATTAAAACGAAACTTGACGGTGTGATTATTGTTGAGCCCAAAGTTTTCAGCGATAATCGCGGCTATTTTTTTGAATCCTACAGCGAAAAAGAATTTTTACAGAACGGGATAGATCTTAAATTTGTGCAGGACAATCAGTCCATGTCATCCTATGGCGTCATCCGAGGCTTACACTGCCAGACCGGTGAACACTGTCAGGCCAAACTGGTGCGAGTTCTTTTTGGCAAGGTTTTGGATGTGGCAGTGGATATTCGCAAAAACTCCCCTACATTTGGGCAGCATGTCGCTGTGGAATTATCTTCCGACAACTACCGCCAGTTATTGATCCCTCACGGATTTTTACATGGTTTTAGTGTCCTTTCAGAAACTGCAGTTTTTGCCTATAAAGTTGACCGGTTCTACAATAAAGGATCAGAATGGGGAATGCGTTATGATGCACCTGAATTTGGGATTGACTGGCAAATTCCAAAGGACAAGATAATTACCTCAGAAAAAGACCGCATTGAGCACTCTCTTAAAGAAGTACCGCTCTTTTAAGCCTTTCTGCTCTTTACAGATCTGCCTTCAGATCTGTAAAGTTATTAAGTCTCACTTTTTTGAAAAATCAAAGACAGCGACTCATCATCAAGCAGTTTATACTCCCCATAATCCAGGGTTTCATCAAGGAATAAATGCCCGATAGCGGTTCTTTTTAGCGTAACCACTTCGTTGTCAATGCATTCAAACAGTCTTTTTACCTCGTGGTAACGTCCCTCATGCACTATTACTCTGCAGAAGTTATCTGCAATAATCTCAAGCAGCGCACTCTCGTAGCGTTTCTTTTCCAAAGGGTGTTTGAGGCCTATTTTAAACTGTTCGATATTCTTTAGGGTAAGAGGCTTTAGGGTTTCTACCTCATAGGTTTTGGGGATTTTAAATTTAGGGGAAGTTACACGATGGTTAAAATCACCATCATCGGTTAGCAGCATAAGCCCGGTCACATCAAGATCCAGTCTGCCTACACAATGCAGATTCTCAAGATTTGGCTCACCGCTTAGAAGATTGACCACCAGCGGGTAATCTCTGTCTTTATCCGCACAGATGTACCCCTGGGGCTTGTTCAGCATGAAGACACGCTTTTTAAAGCCATTTGCGGCATTTACGGTATTTTCACTAAAACTTAATTCATCCGTAAAGAGGATTTTTGCAGCCGGTTCATCCACACACATCCCGTTGACCTGGACATAACCTGCTTTAATGTATTTTGACGCCTCAAGTCTTGTCAGAGAGAAATTGTGGGCAACCGCCTTATCAAGTCTTAACCTTTCAGCCATGATATTTTCTTAAAACCAAAGAGGCGTTGGTGCCGCCAAAACCAAAACTGTTGGACATCACCGTTTCAAGACTAACATTACGACTACTATTGGCCACAATATCAAAGCCCTGCACATTCTCATCAGGAGTCTCAATGTTTATCGAAGGGGCAATAAAATTATTTTCAAGCATCATAAGACAGAAAATGGCTTCATTCACCCCCGCTGCACCTAAAGCATGACCAGTCATGGACTTGGTTGAAGAAATAGGCGGAATATGGTCTTTAAAAACCTCTCTTATGGCTTCCAGTTCTTTAATATCTCCCAATACCGTTGAGGTGCCGTGAGTATTGATATAGTCAATCTTTGCATCGCAGCCTAAAAGAGCCTGACGCATGCAGCGCACCGCCCCTTCGCCGGAAGGTGCTACCATATCATAGCCATCGGAAGTAGCCCCATAGCCTGTAATTTCAGCAAGAATATGGGCACCGCGAGCCTTAGCATGTGACTCTGATTCCAAAACCACAATACCACCTCCTGCTCCAATGACAAAACCATCACGATTGGCATCATAAGGACGGGAGGCCTTGGCAGGATTATCATTAAAATTCTTAGATAAAGCGCCCATGGCATCAAACAAGGAGGAAATAGTCCAGTCGGCAGACTCACCTCCCCCTGCAAACATGACATCGTGCCTACCCTCAGCAATCTCATTGTAAGCCATGGCTACACAGTGTGCTGAAGTTGAGCAGGCCGAACTGATTGAAAGAGAGGTACCTCTTATCTTAAATGCCGTGGCAAGATTAGCAGAAACCGTAGAACTCATGGCCTTAGGTACTGCATATGGGCCGATTTTTTTGACTCCTTTTTCCCTAAGAAAATCGGCTGATTCTACAATACATCTGGTATCGCCACCGCCGGAACCTGCGATAAGACCAGTCCTGTCGTTGCTGACGTCCTTTTCAGATAAATCAGCCATGACAATGGCCTCCTGCATGGCAAGATATGCGTAAGCGGCGGCATCTCCCATAAAACGCAGGATTTTTCTGTCGATTCTATCTTTTAAATCAATGTCAACAAGACCTGCAACCTGAGAGCGCATCTGTCTTTCTTGAAAATCAGGCGCCAATTTAATTCCTGATTTTCCCTGTTTTAGGGAAGACAAAACCTCTTCCTTGCCCACGCCAATTGCAGAAATAATTCCATAACCAGTAATGACGACTTTATCTTTTGTCATAAGCGCTCCACTCAAAATTGACTTCCTCCTCTTGCTAAAGCAAGAGGATTCCTACTGCAGAGGCTAATTGCTTAGCTTGCTTCGGTGGGTTGGAGCTGCTGACCTCCCATGAGGTTCACTCAGCTGTAGTCTCTTTAGGAACTACAGCTGCTCTAGTTCAAGACCAGACTCACTCCCGATCCGGGCAAGTCCTGCCCTTATGGATTTTATTGTAGATGATGAGTTGCAGAAATGCAACGGCAATACCTGATTAACTTTGCGCCTTATATCCACGCCCTAAAGGGCGTGGTTTTACGGCGCCTTTTGATAAAATCTGTACACGGAGTCTTTTAATTCACCAAACAAAGACCTAAACTCATTACATTATACAAAGAAATTCATTATAACAAAGCCACATCAAACAGAAACTTTGAACACTCCCATACTAATTACTGAGAATTACTTATCACTGCCTATCCAAACTAAATTTATTAAGAGTATTCTAGCACACGTATCTATAACGATTATTCATTAAAAACTTTTAAAATGCTTTTTTAAATTGTATTAAACAGCTGTGAATGGTAACAGTGCATTAAATTTTTTTACAAATTTTTGTGACTTTGCTTAAACTTAGAAAAATTAATGTATAATAGCGCACAAAAAATAAGCCAAAGAGCTTTTGTTTATTCATTTTTAGAAAAATTTTAGGATAAAAATCGTATTTTTATGGCAAAAGAAGAAAGTATTGAAATGCAGGGTACCATTTTAGAGACTCTGCCTAACACAATGTTTCGTGTACAGTTAGAAAATGGTCATATTGTCATGGCCCATATTTCTGGCAAAATGAGAAAAAACTACATCAGAATTTTAACTGGTGACAAAGTTACCGTACAAATCACGCCCTACGATCTCACCAAGGGTAGAATTACTTTCCGCGCCCGCTAAAAATCATGAAATTAAAGAGGGCTTTAAGCGCCCTCCTATCTTGTCAAATCAAAGATTTCTGATTAACTCATCACCAAACTCACGTGTTCCAAGAGTAGTGGCGTTTTCCATGAGATTGGCAAAATCGCAGGTCACAGTTTTATTAAGAATGGTTTTCTCCATGGTCTTAATGATGAGATCTGCCGCCTCATTCCATCCTAGATGCCGCAGCATCATTTCTGCGGAGAGAATAATGGAGCCTGGATTGGCTTTGTTTAACCCAGCAATAGTTGGTGCCGTACCATGAGTAGCCTCAAAAATCGCACAGTCACTGCCAATGTTGGCTCCTGGTGCAATCCCGATGCCTCCCACCTGTGCAGCCAACGCATCAGATATATAATCACCATTTAAATTCATGGCGCAGATGACATCGTAATCTTTAGGATATAAAAGAATATTCTGTAAAAAGGCATCGGCAATGCAGTCCTTAACCACAATATCATGACCGTTTTTAGGGTTTTTAAAACTGACTACCCCCAACTCATTCTTTACAGCGTGATACTCGTTGGCTGCAAGTTCATAGCCCCAGTTTTTGAAGGCCCCTTCTGTAAACTTCATGATATTGCCTTTATGCACGAGCGTCACTGAACGTCGATCATTATCTATGGCATATTCAAAAGCAGCTCTTATCAGTCGCATACTGCCTTCTTTGGACATAGGTTTTACCCCAATACCACAAGTCTTGTCAAAACGGATCTGCGTCACTCCCATTTCATTTTTTAGAAAAGCAATGAGTTTTTCGGCCTCTTTTGAATCAGCCTGCCATTCAATGCCGGCATAGATATCTTCAGCATTTTCACGGAAAATTACCATATCCACATTCTCAGGATGCAAAACCGGAGTAGGAACACCACTAAAATAACGCACCGGTCTTAAGCAGATATAGAGATCGAGAGTCTGGCGCAGTGCCACATTCAAAGAACGTATACCGCCTCCTACAGGGGTGGTTAAAGGTCCCTTGATGGCCACATGATATTTTTTTATAAGAGAAAAGGTTTCATCTGGAAGGTAGGTATCAGCACCATAGACCTCTGCTGCACGTTCTCCAGCAAAAATCTCCATCCAGTGAAATTTGCGCTTGCCGTTATAAGCCCTAGCAATAGCACTATCGACAACCTTTTGCATCACTGCGGTAATATCCCTGCCAATGCCATCTCCACGAATAAAAGGAATGATAGGATTGTCAGGAATAAGAAGCCTTCCTGTACTATCCTCTGTAATAGCCTTGCCATCCTGTGGCTCTACCACCTTGCTCAAAAACATAGATACTCCTTTAATACTTAAAATTTAGGACTAAACGTCTCTATTCTAAGCACAACATCCATTTTGTATAGCTTGCAAACATTTGATCTTTTATTGTGCACTCGAGGTTGCCTTAAATCCGCCCCATAAAGCATAAGAAAGTGAATTGTCTTTAAAATTCTGCTAAAATTTACCAAGGAGAAATTATATGTCAAACAGATTTAAACCCTATGCCACCGTCGCCCTTATTATCGAAGAACAGGGCAAATATCTGATGGTTGAAGAGTATAACGAAGATGAGAACAATCGTCTGGTTTTTTCAAACCCCTGCGGACATATCGATGAGCATGAATCCATACTAGATGCCGCAAGACGCGAAGGATATGAGGAAACCGGATGCAGCATTACACTTTTGAATCTCATCTGTATCCATGACTATGTCAAGGAAAATGAAACCATCTATCGTTTTACCTTTCTTGCAAGAAGAGATGATGAAAATGCCAAACTTGTAGCCAAAGATCCTGATGGTGAAATCCTTAGGGTACGTTTTTATACTAAGGATGAGATTTATGCAAACAAGGATAAATGGCGTACCAGACTTGTGGGCAAGAGTTTTGATGAATACTTTGCGGGTAAACGTTACCCTCTTGATTTAATCCGGAGTGTTTATCCCTAATGAGCCTTTTTGATGCCACCATTCCCTACTCTAGTCTTCAGGGCAAACATGTTGTCCTAGGTTTATCAGGAGGAGTTGATTCTTCAGTTTCGGCTGCTCTTCTCAAGGAACATGGTCTTAAGGTTACCGCAGTGTTTATGAAAAACTGGGAAGAAGATGATACCGATTCCTACTGTGCCGCAGCACTTGACCGCCAGGATGCCGAGAATGTCTGTAAACTTCTTGATATCGAACTTAAGACCGTAAATTTTGCCGATGAATACTGGGATAGAGTCTTTGAGAATTTTCTCTTTGAATATAAATCAGGCCGCACTCCTAATCCTGATATTCTCTGCAACAAGGAAATTAAGTTTAAAGCCTTTATGGATTATGCCATGCAGGCGCTAAATGCTGACTACATCGCCACAGGTCATTACTGCAGAAGAAGTTTTAACACTAATGCACACCTTTTAAGAGGCTCTGACAGCAATAAAGATCAGAGCTATTTTCTCCATGCCATTGGCAGAAATATTTTAAATAAAGTACTCTTTCCAGTAGGCGACATGGAAAAACCTAAAGTTCGGGAATATGCCCAAAAACTAGGACTGCCTACGGCCAAAAAAAAGGATTCTACAGGGATCTGCTTTATTGGCGAGAAAAGATTTCGAGAGTTTTTAACAAAATATCTTCCTGCCAAGCCTGGGCCTATCAAGACTGTTGATGGGGAGTATATTGGTGAGCATCAGGGACTTATGTATACGACCATAGGTCAGAGAAAAGGACTTTTTATTGGCGGCCGACAGGGAAGCAACGGCAAACCCTGGTATGTTGTCGACAAGGATGTGGCACATAATACCTTAATTGTAGCCGAAGGTAATGATGACAAGGCTTTATATTCCACTGGTCTTTATGCACTCAATCCTACCTATATAGTGGATACTCCACAGTATCCGTTTTCCTGCACCTGTAAAATCCGCTACCGTCAGCCTGATGTAGGCTGTACGGTATATCAGGAGGGTGAAGGCTTGAAGGTTATATTCGATAAACCGGTGGCCGCAGTAGCTCCCGGTCAATCCGTTGTTTTTTATAAAGATGAAGACTGTCTTGGCGGAGCGATTATCGACAGTCACATTAAAGAGTAAGTTATGACAGATATTAAAGCAGAAAGTATTGCCTTAGGGGCTCTGTTTCAGGCCTGCACCCAGATCCACAGAATTGCTAATACCGGTTTTAGCGATGATTTGGCCTGTGCCTGTCTTTACAGAGCAATTTTGGTGACCGAACCACGTGTCGTTGAAGATATCTATGATCCAAAAGCGCTTAATGTCGGTTTCTGTCAGCTCTTAGAGAGTTTTGACAAAGCCGATGCCAACAAAACTGCCGACTCCATTGCCATCACCAAAATGGCGCTTAAACTGATGTCGCTGACCCGTGGCATTGAAACCCGGGCAAAAATCTTTCAAAGACTCTCCGATGACATTGATAGCATCAAAAACACCATCCTCGCGACAACCCCTGATTTTCTGACGGCCAGTGCCGACGTCATCAACAATCAGGACAACATCAGACTGTTTGGAAATCTGTACCAGTCTTTAATCAGTCCTAATTTTCCAAAACTGATGATTTTTGGTGAGGAAAGATTTTTAAGAGATACTGACAATCAGGAAAAGATCCGCGCCCTGCTGTTATGCGGCATCCGTGCCTTAATTCTCTGGCGGCAGATGGGCGGCAGAAGACGCTTTCTTATTTTTCGTCGCAAAAAGATCTTAGAATACATCAAATCACTTCTACATGCTTAACTTAGAGGAACACCATGGAATTAACATCACTTACAGCAGTCTCCCCTTTAGACGGTCGCTATGCTTCAAAAACTGAAGAGCTGCGTCCTATCTTCTCTGAATACGGACTGATGCGTTTTCGGGTACAGGTTGAATTAACTTGGTTAAAACACCTGTCTTTATGCGACAAGATCAAGGAAGTTCCCGTATTTTCAAAGGATACCTTAAGTTTTATCGATAACCTCATTAAGAATTTCAATGTAGAAGATGCGCAAAACATCAAGGACCGCGAAAAAACAACCAATCATGATGTTAAAGCCGTAGAATACTTTTTAAAAGACAAAGTTCAGAACTTGAGTGAAATTGAAAAGGTCAAAGAGTTTATTCACTTTGCCTGTACCTCTGAGGACATCAACAACAACTCTCATGCACTGATGCTGAAAACCGCCAGGGATGAGGTTCTTCTGCCGCTGTGGGATAAGGTTATTGAAGCCATAACAAAACTTGCTCATGACTATGCCAATATACCACTGCTTGCCAGAACCCACGGTCAGCCGGCCTCTCCCACCACCATCGGCAAAGAAATGGCCAATGTGGTCTATAGACTTAAAAGACAGTATGAGATTTTAAAAAATGTCCCCATCATGGGCAAGATAAATGGCGCGGTAGGCAATTTCAACGCTCACTCTGTAGCCTATCCGGAGGTTGACTGGTATGCTTTTGCCAAAGCCTTTGAAGAAGATTTGGGCTTAACCTTCAATCCTTATACCACCCAGATTGAGCCTCATGATTATATTGCAGAGTTCTTTGCCGCCGTCGACAGATTCAATACCATTATCATTGATTTTGACAGAGATATCTGGGGCTATATTTCCTATGGCGTGTTTACCCAAAAAACCATTGCCGGAGAAATCGGCTCATCTACCATGCCTCACAAGGTCAATCCGATTGATTTTGAAAATTCTGAGGGTAATTTAGGCATATCCAATGCGCTCATGGTGCATTTAGGCAATAAACTCCCTATTTCAAGGTTCCAGAGAGATCTTACTGACTCTACAGTGCTCAGAAATCTCGGAGTAGCCTTTGGTTATGCTATTTTAGCCTATAAGTCAACTTTAAAGGGCATTTCCAAACTGCAGGTTAACACCTTGCACGTAACAACTGAACTTGATGAGAACTGGGAAGTTCTGGCTGAACCTTATCAGACCGTTATGCGTCGCTATGGCATTGAGAATCCATATGAAAAACTCAAGGCATTAACCCGCGGACAGAGGGTAACCCGCGAAATGATGGAAGAGTTTTTAGAGAACCTTGAGATGCCGGAGGAAGGCAAAAAACTGCTGCGTGGGCTCACCCCTGCCACCTATATTGGTAAGGCCGCGGAATTAGCAAATAAAATATAATAACCATTCAGACTGTTAAAACGTGCCATTTTATCCATTTCCCCTTTGGATGATTAGCACACTTTTTCTGCCACAGCGCTTTTATCCTCTTAAGTAAAAAAGGATAAAGGCTGACAGGAAGAGCAATTTTATGATTTCAGTAACTTTTTTTTGCCCATGTTTTTTCAAAATATGGAGGTATTGTTCTGAATAGAATTGACTCTTCTTTTTGCAGACATATGGAGACGTTTACGGTTTTACATATAGCTGCTGTCATTTTGGTATTTTATCTCACGCCTTACGACAGCTTTAAGATAAAAAACAACAAATATTTTTTGAGCTATGTACATGACTTTTCAAAATTTTAGAGAATTACTGATTTCTTTGTCTTTAACTAAAAAAATATTTTTTGCACAAATAGTTATATTTATTTTTTTATTAGCAGTCGGTTACACTGGTTCTAGTATAGGGGCACTTGATAATTTAGGTTTATTTAAAACTGATTATAAACTGGTCTTAGGTGATGTAAAACCGATAAGAAGTGATGAGTGGGCAGTTGGTACACCATTGGCTATTTCTCAATTTAAGCACAATGGTTTTAATGAAGTCAATAGGCTTATAGGAATCGACGGGACTAATAATGCGATATGTCATGACGTGGGAGTTCCAACATTAGGATTCTATTTAATAGCCAAACCTGCAACTATAGGTTTCTTTATTTTTAATAATGATTTAAGGAGAGCACTCTCTTGGTATTGGATAGTACCTTTGTTTATATCTATCAATGGAGTATGGTTATTATTACTGGTTTTATTTAAAAAACATTCTTTTTTTTGTTTTCTAATCGCAATGGCTTATGCTTTTTGTCCAGACAACACAGGATGGAGTATGTGGCCTTCATATCAGGGAGGACTTGCCGGTGCGACAACCGCTTTTTTCTTATTACTTTTTAATTCATCAAAGAATAGCATTTACTATAAACTGCTGTTTACAGTCCTTTTATCTATATGTGCTTCAAGCCTAGCTTTAACCCTATATTTACCAAGAATTATTCCTATTGTTAGTTTTTTAAGCATTTTGGTCGTAGGTTACTTTATTCAGAACTATCGCAATATTCAGATAAAAACCAATCTTGTTTATGTTGTTTTAGCAGCAGCATGTACTGGTATTATTATAAGTAGCTGGTATTTTTCAAACAGCTCTGCCATTGCAGAAGTAGTAAATTCCGCATATCCAGGCAAAAGAAGATGGTATGGTGGTGGTTTAACAATCTTTAATTTAATTCAGGGTTGGTTGACCTACATTACTTTGCATGATAATAAAGGTTTTTTAAATCCATGCGAACTAACAGGACCTTTAATTTTGACACTACCGATTTTTATTATATTTTTCTATGCTGTTTATAAAAAGAAGATTGATTATATTGGTATTGCAGTTATCGTATATTTAATTTATATCCATTTATATCTGTTTGTGCCATTACCTGAAATTATTGGCAACCTTACCCTATGGAACAGGACAACGCCCTATAGAAGTTTAGGATCTATTGATTTTGTTCAAACAGTTTTTTTTGCATGGCTAATCTATGTAAACTTTCCTGCTAGTAACAAAAAAACGATACTTGCAGTCATTACATCTTTGATATTTTCTTATGCTGTTTTTAGATTATTTATAGTATACACCCCAGATTTGTTACGTGATAATGTGATTATAAATAACATTATTGACTATAAGATCTTTTCCAATGAAGTATTCTATGGCAAAAAATTCATACTCTGTATGCTGTTTGTAGCCATAACAAGTTTCTTACTAATCTACAATATTAAATATTTTGTAGTTTTTTATGCCTGTTTAATATTATACATATCGGGATTGTGGAACCCTGTCGCCATTGCTCCAAGTAAGATAGAACCATTATTTAACACCTCGTTATTGGAAGGTTCACCTAAACATAATGACTCTATTCTACTTGATGCCGATTTATCATTTGTGAATGCAAATTATTTAACAAGCATTGGTCTTCACTCTTTCTGCGCAACCCAACACTATACTAGTGGGTTAACCTATAAAGCTATTTATCAAAAGTATGGGGAAAGATTTAGGGCATTTCATCACACCTTTTTTTATATTAACAATTCTGATAGTAAAGAACCAAAAGTACAGGCAATAGGTGATTATTTTAGATGGGATGTAAGTGGCTTACAATTTGATTTTTCAACACTTCCTGTTGATCATGTTCTTGCTTCATCAAAAAAACAGTATATGAAAAAAAATGTTTCGCTTAAATATCGAGGAGAAGACGAAAAATTTTTATATTTTGATGTTAATCATAAGGAGTAACAATAACTTGTTGCCTATAGTTTTTTTTCGTCTCTGTCATAAACAAACACCCAAAACACTGAACAAAAATAGTTAAAAAACATCGCAATTCCAGAACCAAACATAAGGGCTATGACAGGGAAACTAGCAAAGAAAGAATACTTATAAATAAGCAACGTATATACAAGAATATTAATTCCAGCTCCTGTTGTTTGTACTACCACATATTTAAACAATTCCTTCTTTTTTGACTGTTCTGAGTCAAAAACAAACAATCTATTTGCTAACCATGTAAACAACAGTGCGGCCGGAAAAGAAACGGCTCTTGCATACAATATAAAGGATGGCAAAGTAACTTGAAAGATATATATAATAACCGCTTCTACAGTAAAACCGCCACCACCAACCAAACAGAATTTCAAAAACCTATTTTTTATCATGGGCGCAATTTTCTTCATAGCGAACCAGCTGTAACTCGAACGACTTTCGATCTTTAGCCCCATTTTTAGAACCTTAACTATATAATCCGATCTTGATGGCCCCTTATGGGGCCTTTAATTTGCTTATTTTAAATATATTGGAATACTGTAGAATCTGTAGAATATTTATGTTATGATACTTATATAGTTTGGGTTTCGGAGGCTGTATATGTATGTAGGCGTTATGGGTAAGGGAGATAAGAAAAAGGCGTGGCTTATTGAAAG
>Ga0256405_10007790_pt1 | contig 15784 bp, 13 predicted proteins | sample RumenRJG_02DNA_FD_189096 | JGI IMG/M metagenome (GOLD analysis project Ga0256405, IMG submission 189096) | Bovine rumen microbial communities from Lethbridge, Alberta, Canada - RJG_02 | ecosystem: Host-associated > Mammals > Digestive system > Stomach > Rumen | place: Canada: Alberta... | reverse complement strand
CACATTGTCAACGGTACTGCAACTGTCGATATTAAAAACCTGACAGATGACGACGAGTTTGATGTAATCTATTCCGGTGATGAAAACTACCCTGCCAAAAACAAAAACACAACCAATGCATTACTCTACTCTGAAATACATGCAAACGACATGACACGTGGATACAACAGCGGAACAGACTATCAAGTAACATTGCTTGATAAAAATGGAAAAGCAGTGGCAAATGCAGCAATAGAATTTACCATCAATGGTAAAAAATACACCGCAGTAACTAATGCAAACGGTGTTGCAAACATCAACCCTAAACTGGCAATAGGAACATACAGTGTAACTGTATCCAATCCATTCAACAAACAATTACTAAAACACTTAAAATAGTCACCCGCATAACCGGAAACAAAAACGTAAACACCTACTACGGCAAAAACTACCAATACAAACTCCGCATAATCGGTGATAACGGCAAGGCTGTAGGCGCAGGCGTTAGCGTTAAAGTGACAATCAACGGAAAAGTTAAAACACTTAAAACCGACAAGAACGGCTACATTACAGTGAAATTCACCAAAGCATACCTTCCAAAAACATACACCGTAAAAGCCGAATACAAAGGCATCACAGTGTCCAATAAGATTAAGGTCAAAAAAGTCTTAACACTCAAAAAGGCTAAGGTCAAAAGATCTGCCAAAAAACTCGTGCTTAAGGCAACCTTAAAAGAAGGCAAAAAAGCACTTAAAGGCAAAAAAGTAGTCTTCAAGTTCAAAGGCAAAAAATACACTGCAAAAACCAACAAGAAAGGTGTTGCAAAAGTAACCATTAAAAAGAAAGTGCTTAAAAAACTCAAAAAAGGCAAAAAGGTCAAATACCAAGCAACCTACCTTAAACACACTGTAAAAAGAACTGCTAAAGTTAAAAAATAAGGATTATTTTCCTTATTTTTTCTATTTTTTTAACCTGTAAAATTATCTTATTTTCACACTATTTTTCTATCTGATGGTCCAAAAGGCCTAAATAATTTCAAAAAAAGTTAACTGATTATAATAAATGTGTTATTTAAAAAAATAAGAGAATAGATGGTGATTAGTAACCATCTACTAAAACTTTCAACTCGCCAGTAACAATATCAATGATAAGACCATGTACCGGTACATCTGGGATTAATGGGTGGTTTTTGATTTTTTCAACAACGTTTTTAACGTTTTCCTCTTCTGATTCGAATCCACCAATCCATTCAGCAAGATCATATTTTGCAATGTCTTCCTCTTTGATTCCACGTGCAAGCATTTTTTCCTTTAACGCTTCAGCATCTGCACCAGCCATACCACATTCGGTGTGGCCTACAACCATTACTTCTTCAGCACCAAGGTTGTATAAAGCTGCACCGATTGATCTGATTGCATCTTCTCCTACAATTGAGTTTCCTGCGTTTCTGACGATTTTTGCATCTCCCCTTTTAAGACCGAGTGCCGGTTCGAAAAAGTCGATTAGTCTGCAGTCCATACAGGTTAGGATAGCTAATTTCTTAGCGGCATGGTGAGACATTTCTTCGCCTTCAAAGTTTTCCACAAATTCCTTATTGTCTTTTAATACGTTTTCTAATATAGTCATTTTTATACTCCCCTTGACATAGCTGTAAGGCCAGTACGTGCGATTCTTTTAATTCCAAAGTTTTCTACTAAAGATATGAATGCATTGATTTTCTTCTTATCTCCAGTCAGCTCAATCAGCAATGTTTCCTCTGAAACATCCAGTATGTGTGCTCTGAAAATATTTGAGTATTGCATTATTTCTGCTCTTGCCTTTGCATTAGGGACATTAACCTTAACAAGGCACAATTCCCTTTTAACTGCATTTTGAGTAATATCTTTAATCTTGATAACATCAATTAATTTATTTAATTGCTTCATTACTTGTTCCAAGCCTTTTTCATCTGCATGGACAGTTATTACCATACGTGATTGACCTTCCACTTCTGAATTTCCTACTGTGATACTGTCAATGTTGAATCCTCTTCTGTTGAACATTCCAGCCACTTTCTGCAAGACCCCTGGCTTGTCTTCAACTAGTGTTGATATAACGTGATATTTTAAAGTCATTTAAATCACATCCTTTTCAAGTTTATACTCACCAATCATCTCATTGATTCCCGCTCCAGGAGGAAGCATAGGAAGAGCCTCTTCAGAGTCAATTACAACATCCAACAAGATTGGTTCATTATCTTTAATTGCTTTGCTTAAAGCCTCTTTTGTCTCACCAGGCTTGGTTATTCTTTCTGCATTAACGCCAAAACTTTCAGCAAGTTTTACAAAGTCAGGACTGTTACCCAATAATGTTTGAGAGTGTCTTTCATCATACAACAAGCTTTGCCATTGATATACCATTCCCAAAGTTCTATTTTCTAAAACCATAGCGATTACTGGAATGTCATATTCACGAACGGTTGCCAATTCCTGACAGACCATTAAAAATCCACCATCACCATTGATTGAAACAACAGGATCATCAGGACAGGCCACCTTAGCACCAATAGCTGCAGGGAATCCGAATCCCATGGTTCCAAGTCCACCGGATGAGATGAACTTGCGTGGTTTTTGAGTGTCAAAGAAATGTGCTGCCCACATCTGATTTTGACCTACATCGGTTGTTAAAATTGATTCGGGAGTCAAAACTTCTGAAATCTCTTTTATGACACTTTGCGGTTTTAAAGGCACATCATCATATGTGACACGTGGAAGTAACTCCTGTTTTTTAGCCTTTATCATATCAGTCCAATTATTTACGTCATCTGATACTTTATAATCTTTTAGAACTTTATTCAATGATTTTAAAATATTTCTTGCATCTCCAACAATCGGCAAGTCAACATCTACATTCTTGCCGATTTCTGCCGGATCAATATCAATGTGAATAACTTTTGTATCTGGAACGAAACTATCCAATCTACCGGTTGTTCTATCAGAGAATCTTACTCCAATAGCTATCAATAAGTCAGATTCGTTAATGTAATCATTGGAAACCTTTCTTCCGTGCATACCAAGCATACCTAATGCCAAATCGCTAGTTTCATCAATAGCGCCTTTTCCTAAAAGTGAAGTCATGACAGGTGCATTGATAGTTTCAGCTAATTTCTTTAGCTCACAGCAAGCATTGGATATGATAACACCAGCACCAGCCAATATTAAAGGTCTTTTAGCTTCTTTTATTAAATCACGAGCCTTTTTAATTTGCCTGAGATTACCTTTAATGGTAGGATTGTATCCAGGAGTCTCGATTAAAGAATCGTCAAATTTGCTTAGCTCTCCTTCCTGAACCTCTTTAGGCACGTCAATCAAGACAGGACCCGGCCTTCCAGTTGAAGCAATTTCAAAGCTTGTTTTAATCATTGAAGGTATCAAATCAGGGTCTTTTGGCTGAAAACTGTGTTTAACAATCGGCATTGTTATTCCAATAATGTCAGCTTCTTGGAATGCATCATTTCCAATCAAATGAGTAGGAACTTGACCGGTAATTGCCACAATTGGAGAAGAATCCATAAATGCTGTTCCTATACCAGTTACAAGATTGGTTGCTCCAGGACCGGAAGTTGCCAAACACACACCCACACGACCAGATGCCCTTGCATAACCGTCAGCTGCGTGAGCTGCGGCCTGTTCATGTCTTACAAGTATATGATCAATATCTGCATCATATAGCATGTCATAGAAAGGTATGGTCTGTCCGCCAGGATAACCAAAAATTGTTTTGACCCCCATATTTTTGAGGGATTCTATTATCGCTTCTCCGCCTCTCATTGTAATAACCTTTTTATATATTATAAGGTTACTTATGAATAAGAAAATATATATAATTATTGAATTAAATTAATGTTAGTACATTGTGTTGATAGCATGGAATTAACAAAATACATTTGCCACAGAATCCCTGAAAGGAGTTTTTTCATAAAAGGTCATCAATTCCCAGTCTGTGCAAGATGCACCGGCTTTTACACAGGTTTGATTGTTTATCTAATCCTGCATGTCTTTTACAAGCATCCATATGACCTTAGAGTGTTTATCATGTCAATGATTCTAATGATACCTGTGGCAATTGATGGCGTGACACAATACTTCGGCCCTAGAGAAAGCACAAATACAATAAGATTCATAACAGGTTTTGCTGGTGGAATAGGCCTTATCATATTTTTAAAAACAATATTATGGTGGATTATAAATGTTTTGTAGAAAATGCGGTGAAGAAAACCCTGAAAATGCAGTGTTCTGTAGAAACTGCGGTGAAAGATTAAAAGAAGAGGCAAAAAAAGCAGAAGTGATTGAAACTCCTGTAAACAATAATCAAAATAGAAATACTTACCAAAATACTACAACCAGCACCAGTTCATCAAATAATGACTCCACGAACTGGATTGCTTGCTGTTGTATTGGATTATTTGTAATATTTATAATATCAGCATTGTTCAGCGGATTTTAGTCTTTTAAATAATAGTATAAAACCGCCTTTTGAGCATGCATTCTGTTTTCAGCCTCATCATAGATGACGGATTGTGGTCCATCAATAACTTCTGAAGTTACTTCCTGACCCCTAATAGCAGGCAAACAGTGCATGAATATTGCTCCATCATTAGCCAAAGCCATTAAATCACTGTTAACTTGGAACGGTGCAAAATCTTTTTCTCTTTGAGCCTTTTCAGCCTCATCACCCATACTTACCCAAACATCAGTGAATACTGCATCGACATTTTCCAGGGCAACGCCAATGTCATCAGTAATTATTATCTCGGTATTGTTCTCTTCTGCATATTCTTTTGCAGTCTTGACAATGCTTTCTGACGGTTCATAGCCTTTAGGGCAAGCAAGTGACATGTCCATGCCAAGCAATGGAGCAATCAATAAAAGGGAATTGGATACGTTATTTCCATCACCGACAAAACAGATTTTTTTACCTTCCCAATCGCCTAAATGCTCTTTTATTGTCAGCATGTCAGCAAGCGCTTGGCAAGGATGTTCAAGGTCGGTCAAACCGTTAATAACAGGTACATCCGCATATTTAGCTAGTTCCTCAACATCAGAGTGTTTAATTGCACGTATCATTATTCCATCAACGAAACGGCTTAAAACTTTTGCAGTATCTGAAATTGGCTCTCCCCTACCCATTTGCAAGTCATTGGAAGATAAAAAAATTCCTCTTCCGCCTAACTGGTACATTCCAACATCAAAAGAAACTCTTGTACGAGTAGATGATTTTTGAAAAATCATTGCTAATGTCTTGCCTTCAAGAGGTTTGTCTTCAACTTCGCCTGCCTTAATTTTACTAGCTAAATCAAGAATGTATTTAACATCATCTTTAATATCACTAACAGATAATAAACTGCCCATTATTAATTCCCCTAATCAATAGTAATAAAAATAAATATATTTTAGTAATATATATTAAATCTTTCTATGAATTCATTCTAAAATTAATGTCTCTCAAAGTGGAAATCACCGGAACTAACAGGAATAAGTAAATGAAATTACTTGAAACCTTGAAATCCAAGAGATTTACACAAACGGTTAAACCCATAATGATGAAAAAGGTATTATAAATATATTTTTTCTCACCTTTTGAAGGTTTATTTTCCAAAAATCCCCTATTATATGCATATCTAAACATGAGAAGGAATAAGAATATTGTTACCATTATATTTATTCCAAAAATAACCTCTGCAAGGAAGAATTTAGAGTAGACACCAATGACTGTTGTAGAAAATGGAATAAATGAGATGCTTGCCAAATAAAATATGTTTAACCATAAATATGGTATGTTTAAATTATTGATTTTAACAAATTCATGGTGATATATCCAAAAGGAACTGACAAGAATAAAACTGACAACAGTTACTCCAAATGTCGGAGCGATTGAATAAATGAATCCTATAAAGTCCCCATAGGTCAAAAATTCTATTTCAGGAAGTGCCATACCGAATACCAGAAGGGTCATGACCATTCCAAAGATACCATCGGAAAGTCCCAATAATCTTCCAGGATCAATGTCAACATCGCTTTCAAAAGAATTTTTAAATCTTTGATAAAAACTGGTTTTGATATTATCCACTTTTTTTTCAATTGAAGGCTTTTTTGAGTATTTTTTCTGCAAATCCCTTGTAAGATTTCTGATTCTTGAAATATCCTCTTCATCCAACTCTTCGGCAATCCCGGAAATGTCATCGTTGATAGTCTTTTTTAAATCTTCAAATTCCTGAGATTTCTTTAACTCTTCCTGGTCGATAATATCACCTGATTAAAAAAAAGAAAAAAGAAATTTAGTTTAAAATTTCTTTCATGTGTTCAACACGTTTGTTTACAAGTTCTGTTGTACCGACATCTCTTCTGTGGTAAACGTTACCTTTAACAAACTCACATGCTTTTTCAGCTACCTTTTCAGCCTCTTCAATGGATTCGCCACTGGCCACAATTCCTAATGCCCTTGAACCGGACAAGTGAATTCCATCATCCTCTTTTGAAACAGCTGCATAGAATACCTTAGCACCCATGTCTTCGATAGCTTCCTCATCTACTTCAATTAATTCACCGGCATATTCGGTTTCAGGGTATCCGTCAGGTACGATGTATTTGCATACGCTAGCTTTGTTTTCAAATTCAACTTTATCCAAAGTTCCATCAACAATGGCTTCACACACTTCAGCTAATGGAGTTTTTAAAAGAGGCAAGACGTTCATTGCTTCAGGATCCCCGAATCTTGCATTATACTCGATTAGTTTAGGACCGTCTGCAGTTAGCATGAATTGACCGTAAAGGATACCTTTGTAAGGTTCAGCTTCCTCAGCAATTGCCTTAATGGTAGCTTGCATGATTTCTACAGCCTTATCATAATCATCCTGAGTTAAGAACGGCAACAATCCTCCAACATCAGAATATGAACCCATACCTCCAGTAATTGCACCAACATCTCCTTCAAATGCATGAGGATGGTCTTGGGCTGCAGGCATTGGTGCCAAATGCTCACCGTCGCAAAATGCCTGAATAGTGAATTCCTCACCAATCAATCTTTCCTCAATGATTACTTGAGCGAATCCTCCCATCACATTGTCAATGACTTCGCATGAGTATTCCTTTGCTTCCTCATTGTCTTTGAGGTGGTCACCAACTATTTTAACGCCTTTACCACCGGTCAATCCAACAGGTTTTACAACCACGTCACGGTCGAAGTCATCTAAAAATGCTGAAACATCTTCAGAATTATCAAACACCTTATATATTAATGATCCTTCGATTTCGTAGTCTTCAAATAGCTTTCTCATAAATGATTTGTCAGTTTCAATTCTTGCCGCACTTTGTGTTGGTCCGACACATTTGATTCCATTCTTTTCAAGTTCATCCACAATACCTTTTCCAAGGGGAGCTTCAGGACCTATGAATGCAATGTCAATGTCTTTTTCAACAGCATATTCGGCTACTTTTTCAACTTCTCCTTCATCACCTTGTTTAAATTCAGCGATTTTGCTCATTCCAGGGTTAACCTTACTCATGTAAACGTATAACTCAACATCATCTTTTAAAGCATCGGCTATTGCATTTTCACGAGCGCCAGTTCCAACAACTAAAACCTTCATAATTTAGTCTCCTATTGGTTTAATTTATATTTTTAAAAATATTTAAAACTTATAATAAAAATAGAAAATTTTATAATAAGTAGATAGAAACTTTTACATAGAGGCGAAAAAATGAATAAAAATATAATACTTGTTGTACTCATTATTATTGTTCTTGCCGTTCTCGGTGGAATAATATTTACACAAATAAACAGTAATGTAGATACACAGATTAACTTCATAAGTTCAAATGCTTTGAACAGTGGCGACAATGTCACTTTTGAACTTAAGGACGCACAAGGAAACGTTCTTGCAAATGAACAGGTGACAATCCTTTATGAAAAAGACGGACAAAATCAAACCTTCACAGTAACCACTGACAATAACGGTAGAGGATACCTTACTCTAGGCGCTGAAGAAACCGGAACCCATCAGGTGACCGTTAACTTCGCAGGTCATGACAAATACAATCCTTCCAATGCAACTCAAGTGATTACAATTGGAGAAGCTTCATCCGATTCAAGCCAGGACTCCTCACAGGACTCTTCATCTGCAAGTACTTCAAGTGATTCAAGCACTCAAGCAAGCAATTCAACCTCATCCAGTTCCGGTTCTCAATCTAATTTACACTATGACAGTGAATTAAATGTGCAATATGACGACAATGGAGTAATTAGAGGCGGACAAAGCGATGGACAAAGCTATCAGGACCTTAAAAACAATCCTCCTGAAGTGGATGAAGATGGAAATCTAGTATAAATTCTTTTTTCTCTTTTTTTCTTTTTTTAATATTTTTCATTGAAAAGTTTAAATACTAACACTTGCATATACAAGAGTATAATTGCATATGCAAGAGAGGTAGATTATGGAAAAGAATTCTAATATTGAAATGATTACAGGAGACCCTAAAAAGGCCATAAACAAATTGTCAATTCCAATTATAGCAAGTATGTTTTTGATTTTTGCAAACAACATCATTGACAGTATTTGGGTTGCAGGACTTGGTGCTGAACCACTGGCAGCACTTGGATACATCACACCATTATTCATGGTGCTTATAGGAATAGGAAACGGAATCGGAGCCGGTGGTAATTCACTGATATCACGTTACATTGGAGCTGAAAACACAAAATCCGCAAACAATGCGGCAATACACAACCTGATTTTAGGAATAATACTGTCAATAGTCGTTTCAATAATTCTTTTGACATTTCTGGAACCGTTACTTAATGTAATGGGCGCAACAGATGTTTTAGGCTATGCAATGGAATATGGAGTGATCATCTTTGCATTTGCATTTGCAATGCTTCTTCCGCCAATATTCGGAGGAGCGTTCAGAGCTGAAGGGGACGTTAAAAGGGCAACACTGCCTATTGCAATAACAGCAGTTGTTAACATGGTCATTGACCCAATTTTCATTTACACATTAAATCTTGGAGTTGCAGGAGCCGCATGGGCAACAGTGCTTGCACATATACTCTCCATTGCTGCAATGCTTTACTGGATGCTAATTAAAAAGGACACATACCTTAAATACGGAAGGGAATACTTCCACAATAACCTAAGCATGTATAAGGACATTCTAGTTGTAGGTATTCCAGCAAGCCTTGAACAGCTCATCCTCTCTGCATTGACCATTGTGGTAAATTTCATGCTCACACTGGTTTCAGGACCAGTGGCCGTGGCCGTATATACTGCAGGATGGAGAATAATCAACCTTGGAATGCTTCCTGCAATAGGTGTTGGAACCGCTTCAATTTCAGTGGCAGGAGTTGCATTCGGAGCCCGCAAATATGAAAACCTAAGAGTAACAGCAAGATATGCAGTTAAAATAGCTTTGGCGGCTTCAATCATTGTCTGCATAATCCTGATAATATTCTCAAACCAAATTGCATTTATATTCTCATATTCAGAAAGCAGTTCCCATCTGGCACCACTGATTGCTGGATTCCTGCAAATCATGAGTCTGTTCATTCTATATGTGCCGTTTGGAGCAAGTGCAGGTAACGTCTTCCAGGGAGTTGGAAAAGGAACAATCTCATTTGCATTGACCACATTCAGGGAATTCATCCTCGTATTGATCTTTGCATATGTTCTCGGATTCGTATTCAACATGGGAGAATTTGGAATATATTGCGGAATGCTTTTAGGAGGAGGATTAGGTTCCCTCATATGTTACGCATGCATTGAACTTTACATAAATAAACTGATCAGGAGCAGGGACAATGGCGTTTGATGAAGATATTCCCACATCTCCATTGGTTTCCCTTCTTCACAGGAAACAGACAACCTTCCTGAACAATAAGCTGAAGGATGTGGATTTGAGTTCAGGATTATACCCTGTACTTATAAAATCCTATAAAAACGAGGGAATAAGTCAGGAGGAACTGGCTGAAGCCCTTCACATAAATGAAAGCACAGTTACAAGAAACCTTGAAAAGCTAGAAAACAAGGGCTTGATAACCAGAACCCCTCAAAAAAGGAAAAAAATCATAAACGTTACCTCAGAAGGTGCCAAAATAGCTCAAACAGTAATGAATTATGATAATGAGTGGGACGATATAGTGAAAAAATCATTGGATGAGGAAGAATTTGACAATTTCAGAAATATGCTTATAAAAATCTGTGAGGATTTAATATGAACGAGACAATCGAAAATCTAAAGACAAGAAGAAGTATCAGAAAATTCAAGGACGAGCAAATCTCAGATGAAGATTTAAAAATCATATTGGAAGCTGGAACCTACGCTCCAACCGGAAGAGGACTGCAATCACCAAAAATAATCGTGATTCAAAACCCTGACACCATCAAGGAACTTTCCGCTTGGAACAGGAGCTTTTTCCCAACTGAAATGCCAGAGGATATGGATCCGTTCTATGGTGGCAAAACATTGCTAATCGTTTTGGCCGACAGTGAAGTGCCAACATGGAAAGAGGACGGAGCTAGCGTATTGGCCGTTCTGGTGAATGCGGCTCATGCAGTTGGTGTCGGATCATGCTGGATTCACAGGGCATATGATGAATTCTCAAGTGAAAAAGGAAAGGAACTCTTGAAAGAATGGGGAATTCCTGAAACTTATGAGGGAATTGGTCATGTGGTGTTAGGCTACAGCGATATGGAATCACCTGAACCACTGCCTAGAAAAGAGGATTACATCCACTATGTGGACTGAATTTGAAAAAACGTTAATATTCAATCTTTGAATGCATTGATGAATTGGAATTAAGGAACACACCTATTCCGATTCATGACAATGTCTATTCAACATTTTTAATCTATTACGTTTCAATTCATCTTTACTATTTCTTATAATTTTTTTACGACTCATTTAGAATATTTAAATTAAAAAGAAAGTGCTTCAAAAGCTTAAAAAAGGTAAAAAAGTAAAATACCAAGTTACATACCTTAAACACACTGTAAAAAGAACTGCGAAAGTAAAAAGATAGATACATTTTGTATTTATCTTCTTTTTTTATTTTTTTTGATGATAGCTGCGAAATCGTGATATAATTTTGTTCTATTTTTTTCAAATTAAAAATCAATCCAAAAATTAAAAAAAATTCAAAATGGCACTGATTTTTGATATAATATTTAAAATATACTTCTTTTTTAAACTTATTACAAAAAAATATATACTTTTTTTTACATAAATTTAAATGTATAACTTCAATTGGAGGAAAAAATATTAAACTGAAAAATAAGATTTTCATCATCAGTTTAATAATGTTCATTTTACTGAGCTTGTCGGTTGCAAGTGCAGCTCAAAATGAAACACAGATAACGGATGATGGAGAAATTTTAACTGTAAGTGAAGACAATCTTCAAACCGAAGAGACAGATGAAATAATAGGAAAAAGTAATGATGAAAATAATTTAACTGCAGATGTGGGGACATATACTGATTTGGAACTGGCATTTCAAAACAATAACCGGTTCGTTTTCGAAAAGGACTATGCTGCAAAAGAAAGTGATGGAGTAATAAACATCAAAAAAAGCATAGAAATAGATGGAAATGGTCACACCATTGATGCTGGTGGTTTTACAGGAATTTTCCAATCAGACAGCAAAGAAAGTAACGGCATCACTGTCACAATAAAGAATCTGATTTTTAAAAATGGTGTGTTATTGCACGGTGGAGCCATTTACGTAGACGGTCCTGAAAATATTAAATATATTATACAAAACTGTACATTCATTAACAACACCGCTTGGTATGAAGGTGGTGCAATTTACTTTTGGGGTGATGGAAACATTTTAGACATTTCAGACTCCACATTTATAAAAAATCAAAATTATAAAGATAATGGTGGAGGAGCCATATATCTCAACGCAGAATCCACTGGAATCAGAAATTCAATATTTGAAAACAATTCTGCTCGTTCATCCGCCGGTGGTGCGATCAACATAGATAGTAAAAATACACAAGGGGTCTTGATAAGCAACTGTATTTTCAACAACAATCAAGTCACAGCAGAATATAGTCGGTATGAACATAGAAAAGGTGGTGCAATTAATTATGAGGGTAAATCAACCCTTAGAGTGATTAACTCAAATTTCACCAACAATCAGGCTACTTTAAAAACCTATGTTAAAATATGGAATGAACAAAGATATGGTGGAGCAATTAGTTGTACAAACAGATTAGAGCTTGGCGGATGTAATTTTATAAATAACAGTGCAGTTGATCGAGGAGGTGCAGTTCATGCTGATACATTGGTATGGCTTAATGAGTATAATCCATGCACATTCATAAACAACTCTATTAAAACATGGAATCATGTAGCTGCAAATAAAGGTGGTGCGATTTATGCTTCAACTTTTGAAAATATTGCATATGGACTTACATTCATAAACAATACAGGATACTATGGAGGAGCAATATTCATAAACAATAAAAATGATGTCACATTCCAGTCCTGTTACTTCGAAGGAAACGTCGCTTTGACTGAATCCAAAACACAAGGATCAGGTGCTGCAATATATGTCGACTCATCAGGTTCCACTGTGACTATGGTTGACAACATATTCCTCAACAACAAGGCTACCAGTGACAACGGCATATTAAACTGCGGAAAATACGGAACAATTGCCAACAACTGGTGGGGAACCAACAATCCAAACTTCAATGATGCAAAATATATCGTTGAATGGCACAGAGTAGGAAGTAATACCGTAATCTCAGATGACAGATATTTGCGCGCATACATCAATGTAACAGAATCACAGGCAGGCAACTCAAAATTAACCGTTTACTTTATAAACAACAAGGGTCAAGCATTCACTGGAAAACTGACCAATTGGAATGTTGAATTCTCTTCAGACAAAGAGGGTGTATTTACAGACAAACAGGTTGGAGACAACAAGGCAACCGTTTCTTTCACAACAAATGCCATAAAAGAAACAGTTACCGCAAAAATAAACAACCAAATTTTAACTCTCAACCTCACTCAGACAGAAGGGGATTTCGCATGGTTGGAAAAACAGATTGATGCTGCAAGCGGTACTTTCGACCTTACACGTGATGTGACTTACACCATTGGCTTGGACACCATTACTGATGGAATAAAAATTGAAAAACCGATTACAATCAACGGTAACGGCCACAAAATCAATGCACAAGGTAAATCCATAATATTTGATATTAAGGACACCAATAATGTGGTATTCAACAATATCATATTCATGAATGGATTTACAGACACAGAAGCTGGAGCCATCAATATTAATGGTGTAAACGATGTCAAAATCCTAAATTCCAACTTCATAAACAACACTGCTGATGGATCAAGCGGAGCAATACTTTTTAAAGACGGAACAGGCTTAACTATTTCAAACTGTGATTTTACAAACAACAAAAACGACAAGAATTATGGGGGAGCAATTTATATACTGAAAAGCGAAAATGTAATTGTTGAAAAATCCAAATTCATAAACAATACTGCATCCTACGGAGGAGCAATTGCAATCGGCGAAGACAAAAACATAACTATTGACAGTTGTGAATTCAGATTAAATACTGCATTCAAAGACGGTGGAGCAATATGGAATGATGCTCAGGATGTAACCGTTAAAAATTCCATTTTCCTTGACAACAAGGCAAAAGCTGACAGCATTGAATTCAAAACCAACGGCACCTCTTTAATATTGGCCCTCGTTGGTGGCGCAAACTACATGAACGCCATACAATCTTATGAAAGTATAACATTTTCCAATGTAACCTACTGGAACGGAAAAATAACAACCGACAGCAATCCTGTATATTCATCAAATGAAAGTGGAATAAAAATTTCTCTTGTAATAAAAGATAGCCAAAACAGGCCTATAAAAAATGTAATCTTAACAACCGATGCAAACGGTCAGGCTGTATTCAATTTCGATACATTAATGGATGGAAAATATACTTTCAATGCTACACACTTCGAAGACAGCTATTACACTCAGGTTTCAGAAGATGATGAATTTACTGTATCAAGCGTTCATTCCAATTCTAGTGAAGTTAAAATCAACATTGAAAATGGAACCGAATTTACATACGGAAATGTCAACATACCATTTGAAGTTACAAACAGAACCACTGTTGATGTTTTAATCACCGATGAGGATGAATCCTTCTATTTCGAAGTCAATGGTACTGATTTGGATTATGTAATTGCTGATTTGCCTGCAAGTGATAAGGATTACTATATCTGCGTTTATAATTATGCTAATGAAACCGTTGAAGGAAGTGCAGATTATAAAACTTTCAAAATCATTAAAGCAAACTCAAAAGTCACTATCAATCCTGTTTCAGATGTGAATTACGGCCAAAATGTCACCGTTTCATTTGAAGGTGACGGTACATCATACAACGTGACCGTTTATGATAAAAACAACCAGGCTGTATTTACAAAAATCATCAATGAAAAATCAATCAACATTTCAGGATTGAATGCTGGTGAGTATACTGTAACTGTAGTCAACCTTGGAAGCACAAACAGGACCCCAAGCAAGAATTCAACCACTTTCAATGTTAATAAGATCAATAACAACATCAAGGTGGATGTAAACAATGGAACCTATGGTAAGGAAATTACAGTCACTGTTACCGCTGATGTCGATGGTGATTATACAGTGTCTCTCAACACAAGAAACATAACAGTCTATGTGGAAAATGGTAAAGGCAGACAGACACTTGATGACCTTAATGCTGGAGACTACACTGCAAATGTCACATTCAATAATGTTAATTGCAATAACAATGCTGTAAACACTACATTTTCAATCAAAAAGGCCCAATCTTATGTGGAAATTGTGGATTTAGATGAAAATGTGGCCTGGAACACAACAGTATCCATTCGTTTCAGCGATTTCTATCCATATAAATATAACATCACAATATATGATAGCGGAAACAAGGTAATTTACAATGAAATTTCCAATTCCCTATTGTTCACCATTCCTGTATTGGAAGTTGGTCAGTATAATCTGACTGTTACCAACATAGGAACTGACAATGTGTTTGGAAGTACTGCGTCATTTAAATTCAATGTAAATAAAAACAATACTGTTGTCGTGTATGCTGAAGATTTCGAATATGGTAGGGATTTACTCATTTATATCGTGGCTGACGTTGACGGTACCTATACAGTGGATATCAGCGGAACCCAAATACCAATTGAAGTAGTAAACGGTACTGGAGGATACTGTGGAGATGAGTATCTATTAAATGCTGGTAACTACACAACTAAAGTGATTTTTGACAATCCTGATTATGTCAATAATATTACCAATGATGATTTCACAGTTTATCCTGCCGAGTCAAACATCCTGATTTACCCTATTGAGGATGTGGCTTATGGTGATGATGTAGTCGTCAGGTTCTATGATGATTATCCAACAAGCTATTACATTAAAGTATTGGATCAAAACAATAAAGTTGTCTTTGAAACTACCTTTAAATATGAAGGTGGCGAGCCGGAAATGAGCATTATTTTAGCTGATTTCGATGTCGGTGAATACACTGTTAATATTGAAGGTAGGGGTGATAATAATATTATTGGAACCAGTGATTCCGAAACATTTGAAGTAGTTGATTTCGACTTTGACCTTGATAGTGAAACCACTGGTGAAAATACTACTTTAAGGGTTCATGTTCCGGCTAACGCTACAGGTAAAATTGTAGTCACTGTGAATGGACAGAACTACACTGCAGATGTTGTT
>Ga0256405_10007788_pt1 | contig 15785 bp, 12 predicted proteins | sample RumenRJG_02DNA_FD_189096 | JGI IMG/M metagenome (GOLD analysis project Ga0256405, IMG submission 189096) | Bovine rumen microbial communities from Lethbridge, Alberta, Canada - RJG_02 | ecosystem: Host-associated > Mammals > Digestive system > Stomach > Rumen | place: Canada: Alberta... | reverse complement strand
GGCGGCCACCACAGCCGAGCGAAGGACTGCCCCGCCACGTAATCCGTTGCGAAAAGCCCCCCGTCTGGCGTCCAGACGCCGTTGCTCTCGGCATCTCCCGCACCCGACAGCAGGCGCAACGGGCCGCACACGGAAGGAATGTCGTCAACCGCCGCGATTGTCACGTTGGTGCTGGCAGGAGAAACGATCAATCCGTAGTCCTCGCCCTTCTTCAGGAGAAAGGCATACTCGCCCACATTCGTCACGGCAATGGTCTTTTCACCAACCGCGATCTGCATGGTTTCCAACGGGTCTTCCGCCACGCCGACCGTCAGCCTGTAGAGGCCGTTCGTGAGGCCTTCGCCCACCTGCGCGTCGACCCATGCGGCGTAGCCGCCCGCCGCCGCGATCTCGGTCGCGTTGGTGAAGTTCGCGGCGACCCATTCCGTGTCCTGGCCGTAGCCGTCATGCGCAAACGGCAGTTCGCGCGGAATCGTCCACGAGACACCGTTCGTCGTCACCGCCACGTCGCCGCACCGGAAAAGCTCGATGGCGGCTGTCATCAGGTTGTTCGTGTCGCGGTTCACGGCGGCATCTGTCCAGTCAATGCGGTAGCCGCCGTCCATCGTCGCGCCGTACGTGAACGTCGTCAGCCCCGGCACGATCGCCAGCCGCGCGCCGACATCCGCGATTTTCGCCGCGCTATTGAACCGGGGACGGACATAGCCTTGCGTAAAGATTTCGACCGCCTCCAGGTGCTCGTCGCCGAACGGGAACACATCGGGCAATCCGACGCGGAACGATTCCTCCCATGCGCCCATGCCGAGGTCCGGCACATAGGGCGACGGCGATGGATGCCCGCCGTTCGTGGTCCGAGGAGAGTTGAGAGTTGAAAGTTGAGAGTTGAGAGTTGCGGTGGCGGCTTCGCCGCGTCTCATTTCAACTCTCAATTCTCCATTCTCAACTCTCAACTGTCCTGGCTTTTGTGCCTCGACGGTCGCAATCGCCGCGAAGGCCAGAAAAACGAGGGCCGGTAGGGGTTTTTGTTTTAACGCAGAGGCGCGTAACCGCCCCTTGCGGGTGGCCGCGACCCGTGGGGAAACGGCCAAGCCGAGCGAAGCGAGCGCCGAGAGACGCAGAGAACGCAGAGAGGGTTTCAAACTGGGGGCTTGGCCCCCAGATCCAGACAGCCTCTGCGCACTCTGCGACTCTGCGTTAAAAATCTTCCTCACGCCGAGCGCAAGCAGAAGCCCGCACCACGCCATTGCCGCGACAATGCCCAAAGCATTCCAGTCCATCATCGTGTCACCTCACCCTCACGGCAAATCCACCGGGCGCGGTCTTGCCGACGATGGACTCGACCGCCTCGCCGCTTCCGCGCGCCGTGACTTTCGCGAGGTTCCACCCGCCGCTGAAGAAGCTCGGCAGCGCCGCCGCCGAAAACACGCGCCCGCCGTCGCTCGCTTCGAGACTCCGCGCGTTCCGCGCCCCGTCCAGCCCCAGTCTCCAGTCAAGCGTCCGCCGCCCGGCGCTCCGCGCCACCCATTCCGACGCCTCCGCGCGCCTGTCGCTGAAGAACCACCCGCCGTGCGACCATCCAAGAATGAAGTCGGCCTCCTCAAGCGACAGGTCGCCGTTCCGGTCGATATCGACACCGAACGCAACCTGCACGCAGTTGCCCGACGTCGCATCCAGCTCTATCGTCAGGCGGAACGTATTGTCCTCCGCCACGCCCGCGTCGAAGACGAGGTTCGTCGAAACCTCCGTATCCGCCCACACGCTCGGCGGCAGCATCGGTGGAGCAAACCGCGTCCCCGCGCGCGCCATCAGCGCGGCGGTTGCAAGCAGCAAAACTATCGGCACTCTCGTCATCGGAAATTATTTGTAGTATATCACAATCACGCGCGATGTTGCGCGTGATTCGAGCACTGCGCATGAAGGATCCTGCCGCTACGGCAGATCAACCGTCACCTTAAAGAAGCGATGGGCGGGGTTGCCTTCTTCGGGGACTTCCTGCCACTCGTCCGACAACTCCGCCTTGCCGAGCGTCCGCATACGCGGCAGGAACGACTCGCCCGACCCGTCCTCCGTGTGGTTGACCGTGATAACGGGCTTGCCGTTCTCCATCTTGAAGTCGGTGATCTTGAAGTCGTCATTCGGGTCCTCAGGATCAATGCCAAGTGCATAGCACTCCCCAACCGTCCTGCACCCGTTCGCGGCCGGCATTACCGATGCCGTCGCAATATCCCCACCGGAAGCCGTGAATATGGAAGTTAGCTTCTCAAACCATGTCGGCGTCATGTCTGTCCACAGCGCATACACATGGATTGCCGGCGTTCCGTTTACACTCTCATTTTCTCCGAAGACATGCGTCTTTTCCCACTCATCGTCATTATACGAAGGAACAAAGCCCGCGAGTTTCCGGCTCTTGGCCGACTTGTGCATAAACCAACCGATCCATTCAAAGCCCTCGCGCCTTGGCGTCGGGACATACTCCAGCTGCGTCCTGTGTCCATCGCGCCAATCCGAGGCATAGCGCAGAACGGGTGTGTCGACGGTTCCCCCGTTGGCATCGAACCAGATATTGACCATCTTGGATGCGGCATCGTTGGCATCAACGAAATTCAGCGTCAGGCACCTGTCTTTTCCGTCAACAGAAAATGACATTTCGGCAGGTGCCGTCCAGGCCGCCTCCTGCGCGTATGCAAATGACGCACGATACGTCCCCTGCGGCAAGGCATATTCGCCCGCCGGTATGATCATCGTGCCGCGGCTGTTGCGCAGCGTTATGGACACTTTCGACTCGTCAAATTCCGGCGGATTATCCCATTCAGACGACATCCCCCTGAAATGGAATTCCACTTTCGCGCCGTTCGCTCCCAATGCATTGATGTATTCCGTGCGGGAAGTTTCCGTTCCATCCAATGTTATCGGCATAGAGCCTGTTTCCGTTCCAACCATGAGTCTTATCCTCTCGTCGAAAGCAAGCTCCAGCGTATACTTTCCGGTCGGCACTTCTATGCTTTGCCCGCTTTCACGCCATTCATTGAGACCCAGACGCCATTTACAGCATGAACCCAGACCAAGCGTATCCGGCAACATACCATAGTCAGGCTTTGACTGATTAAAGAAGATGCAGTTAAACCAGACCTTTTTGCGCTTGATGACAACCTCCCGCTCAATGCGACTCTGCGTCCCGTCAATCGTTATCTGCATCGGCTCAGGGTCGGCGAACTCCGTCTCACCAGAATAGGGCACAAGCGTATATGTGCCGACGGGCATCGACTCTTCCTGACCGGAGTAGATGGCAGAGCCGTCTCTTTCAAGACACATCCAATATGCCTTGTCGCAACTTTGATCCCATTCAGAATCTTCTTTCTTGAAATTGATTACAACAACAGGATCCACTGTCTTGACCTCGAACACCGCTGCCAGCGTCTCGCCGCCGCATGTGTGCGTGAGCGTGTGCGTACCAGGTGTGGCCTGCGCCGCGTTCCAGACGACGTCGCCCGACGCGGGCGCATTCGCCTCTTTGATTGCCACGCCATCGACGGCAACGCTTACGGTTCCGCCGTTGTTCCACGCCGTCGAATAGGCGATCGTCTCGACCGCCCGCGCAACACGCGGTCCGTCCATCGTGTCAAGCCGGAACTCCGCCGACTCGCCCGCCTGTACGACCATCGCGGCCAAGGCCAACAGCATCGCAATCATTGATTTCATCAGCCTCATTTTTCTGCCTCCGTACGAAAGAATTAAAGAATTGAAGAATTGAATGCGCTCGCGTTGCTCGCTAGTTGGTGGACCCTTGGACAGGGCGAACAGGGAACCCGAAGTAGCGGTAGTAGTTGCTCGCGCTGTGGGTGCCCGACGAGTAGAAGTAGAGGTACGTCGAGTCGTAGTAGTCCGAGTCCGGGACGGACGACCAGCAGCGGCCGTACGAACCGGAACTGTAGAGCGAAGTCCCGTAGCCGTAGCCGGACGCCGGGAGGAAAATGCTTTTGGCTGCATAAGAGCCTCTGCCGCGAACGATATACCCTTTCACACCATTCCGCGTCGTCCACGTCCAGTCGCAATAGGTGTAACAGAGATCGTACAGTTCCTGATACGTCGGCATGCGCCAGGAGCCGCCCCACTTGACATGCGCCGCGTCATGCGCAGGCGCAAGCACATAGGTGCCGTTCTTCGACACGACCCACCCTTCGCTTTGGAGCGTGGCAGGGGACTTGTTGTAGGTTGGCGTGTTCGAGGAAGAGAACGAGAAGCTGAACGTCGTTCCCGACGGACGATGGCCCGTCGTGTCGCCCCACCAGAAGTAGAGACCGGAGTCCTCGGGGCTCGACGCGCCAATGTTTCGGTCGGCCCAGTACGGGCCGCCCGCCCACAGCTGGACCTTTCCCGCCGAGATCCCGAGTGGCTCAAGCGTGACACGAAGGAACATGCGCTCGACGATGACCTGCCCCAGATCCAATCGTGCATTCCACAACAGAGCATAAGAGCCATTCGATAGTGCATCCCCATTAAAGATGTTCGCACCGCCCTGTGCAATCGAGAAATGGGTTGCCGTGTATTCCTTGCCCGTATCCTTATCGACGGCAACGACGGCAAATTCATATCCGCTGACCGTGCCAGCAATGCCGGAGACCGTGCAGGAGATATCCACAAGCCCGTTCCACGGATACCGCTGCTTGGCAGTTATGTCCGTCACCGTCGGCTCGGCCCATGCTCCAAGCGACACGGCAATAGCTGCTACAAGAGCCATCAGTTTCGTTTTCATCATTCATTTCCCTGCGCAAGGTTCGCCGTTGGCCCGTCCAGTGCATGAAAAGGGGCGCATTATCCTCCCATGCACTCTCTCGAAGCCCGACCAAAGGCCTAACAGGATACACGAAGAAACAATGCGCCCAACTGAGCGCATCATCACTTACATGCCGTCCTGTTATGAAATGTTTGGTCGTATTTCGAGAGAACGACGTGTAGCGTTGATGCTACATTTTACGTCCGGGGGTGGAAGAGGCGGTCGGCTCACACGAAGTAGACTTGACCAGCCCAATCAGTTCCCGAACTATGTCTTGCCCCAAGCGGTTGCCCGCTCAAGACATCCGCATTGTATCACAACTTTGCTTCTACGCGCAAGGGCAAATTGATAATTTCCTCTCTTCGCCTCCCTTGTTGCATCCCATTTCCTGAACACGCATGTTCACAAACGCGAACATGCGTATTCACGAATGCAGATATGCGTGTTCGCTCATACGGATATGCATGTCCATTTAGGCGCGCCCATTAAGCGGCGGCGGACAGTCGGCGCGGGCGGAATTGCGGAGGAGGGAGCGGAGGCGGTTTTGCGACGTTGAAGTCGAGCCACGCGCGCGCCGCAGGGAGACGCGTTCAATCCGGCGAGACTTCATCGAGCGAGCCCGTAGGTTCGTTTTCGCGAAGCGGAAACCACGGGGCGAGCGTTCGCCAAAACCGCGCTCCGCCCCGCAGCCGCGCAACGGATCCGGGCCGAACTTCCCCGCACATAGCCCGCCGCCACTTTGGTGGGTGCCGCAAAACTTCTGAGCGAGCAGCTCCATCGCCGAGCGACGCACAGGCCGCACGGCGACAAACGCCTTATAAAACCTCTCCCGTGAAACCGTCCGCGAGGCGCACCGTGCCGACGGCCGCGCTGTAGCCCGCGCCAAAACCGGCCACGAACACCCGTTCGCCGCGCGCCGCCGCGCCCTTCATCGCCAGCGTCAGCGGCACCGAGGCCGAGCCGGGGTTCTTGAGCGTCTCATCGAGCGTCAGCACCCTGTCCTCGAGCGCGAGCGACCGCGCCAGCTGCCGGATCATGTACGCGTTCGCCTGGTGCGGCACGAACGCCGCGAAATTCTCCTCCGCCGGCAGCGCGCCGATGAACGACTTGAGAAACGCCGACACCTCGACCGCCACGAACGAGAAGACCGCGAAGCCGTCCATGTGGATCGGCCCCGCCGCCGGGCACTGGAGCGCGTCGTTCGCCTTGGAGAGGAAATCGAACTGCGACGTGCGCCCCGCGTCGTCCGCGACGACCGTCGCCGTCGCCGCGTCGGAAAAGATGCTGCCGGTCGCGTGGTCGGCCGCGTCCACGAGCGGCGACTGCACGTCGCCGTCGATGACGAGAATCCGTTTCCCCGTGTCGGCGGCCAGATGCCCGGCCAGATAGAGCGCATAGGGATAGGCGCTGCACGCCATCTGCACGTCAAACGCGGGCGTGGCGGCGGGCAGACCGAGCGCCGCCGCGACGCGCACGGCCAGCGACGGGAAACGCTCGGGATTGGAGAACGTCGCGGCGATCACGCCGCCGAAACCGCCGCCGTCCGCCGCCGCGCGCGCGGCGCGGACCGACAGCTCGAAGAGCGGCTCGCCGCGCCCGATCGCCGCCGCGATGCGCGCGAGCTGGATACCCGGAACGGAAATCATCCGAACGTTTCCTCGAGATCGGGAATCTTCGCGACGAGCCAGCGGCGGCACGCGTCGAAGATCTCCTGCGCGGTCGCGCCGCGCGGCAGCGCGTACGGCACCTGCGCGTACGCATCGAGATCCGCGCGCGTCAGGCGCGCGAGGAGCCGCGCCATCGACGGGATGAACGTCGCCGACATCGACAGCGTATCCACGCCGAGCGCCGCCCAGTAGAGGCCGACGACGGGATCGGACGCGGACTCGCCGCAGACCGACACGTGGATGCCCTTCGCCTTCGCCGCCGCCACCGTGTGGCGCACGAGGCGGATGATCGCCGGATGGAGCGGCTGGTAGAGGTGTGCGACCGCATCGTTGCCACGGTCCGCCGCCATCGTGTACTGCACGAGGTCGTTCGTGCCGATCGAGAAGAAGTCCACGAGCTCGGCCATCTCGTCGGCGATGATCGCCGCGCTCGGCACCTCGATCATCGCGCCGACATCGACGTCCCTGTCGTAGGCGACGCCGGCCGCGTCCAGCTCGCGCCGGACCGCGTCCAGGATCCGCGCCGATTCGCGCAGCTCCTCGACGCAGCTGACCATCGGGTACATGATGCGCACCTTGCCGAACGCCGACGCGCGCAGGATGGCCCGCAGCTGCGTGCGGAACGTCGCCGGCTGCGACAGGAGATAGCGGATCGAGCGGTTGCCGAGGAAGGGATTCGCCTCCGTCGTCGAAATGCCGCGCATCGTCTTGTCGCCGCCGATGTCGAGCACGCGGATCGTCACCGTCGCGCCGTCGCCGAGCTTGCCGGAAAGTTCCGCGGCGGCCTTGTACGCCTGGAACTGCTCCTCCTCGGACGGCTCGAACTCGCGGTCCAGCCACAGGTATTCGCTGCGGTAGAGCCCGACGCCGCGCGCGCCGAGCTCCTTCAGCCCCGCCTCGGGGATGCCGGGATGGGTGTTCGCGTAAATGAGGATTTCGCCGCCGTCCTTCAGCGTGCCGGCGGGCGCGCCGAGCTGCGAGGCGTCGTCCAGCGCCTTCTGGCGCCGCACCAGCGCCTCGAAGTGCGCCACCGTCGCGGCGTCGGGATTGAGCGTGATCGCGCCGTTGGTGCCGTCCAGGAGGATGCGCTCGCCCGGCGCCACCTGCGACGTGATGTCGCCGAGCCCCGCCACGGCGGGGATCGCGAGCGCCCGCGCCAGGAGCGCCACGTGGCTCGTCGTCGAGCCCTTGTTCGTCGCGAAGCCCAGGACGAACTCGCGCGGCAGCTGCACCGTCTCGGACGGCGTCAGGTCGTCGGCCACGACGATCGCGGGCGATTTCAGGTCCAGGTGCGGACGGCGGTCGATGCCGGTCAGCTTCTTCAAGAGCCGCCGCTCGACGTCGTCGATGTCGCGCACGCGCTCGCGGAAATAGAGGTCGTGCATCTTGCCGAAGAGCGCGCGCGCATTGCCCATCGCCTTGCGCACGGCCGCCTCGGCGTTGAGGTGGCCGTCGCGGACGTAGCCCTCGATCTCCGCCATCAGCACCTCGTCCTCGAGGATCATCAGGTGGCATTCGAAGACGCGGATGTCGGTGCGGCCCGTCCGTTCGTGCAGCGCGGCGATGAGCTTCTCGAGATCGCCGCGGATGCGCGCGATGGTGCTCTTGAGGCGTGCGAGCTCCTCCTCCTCCCGCCCCGCCTCGACGACGTATTCGGGCACGGGAATCTCACCGTCCCCGCGGTAGATGAACACGGGGCCGGAAACGTAGCCGCGGGCGATGGCCAGGCCCGAGACCGTCTTCATGGGAGCGACGCCGCCCATCGCACGTCACTGTTCGTCGGGGATGTCGAACTTGCGTCCGATCAGCGCCTCCAGCTCGTCCAGGACCTCGGCGGCCTGGGGGCCCGAGGCGGTGACCTTCAGCACCGCGCCGCAGGTCGCTTCGAGCGTCATCAGCGCCATGATCGACTTGCCCGAGACGACGTTGCCGTCCTTCTCGACCTCGACCTCGGCGTCGTAGCGGCTCGCGACCTTCGCGAACAGCCCGGCGGGACGCACGTGCATGCCGTACTTGTTGAGGAGCGTGAACTCCTTGGTGATCTTTTCAGCCATTTCGCTTACCCTTCCTGTTTTTGGACTTCGCCTGGTGCGCCTGGCGAAGGCGCGCCGAAAGCTCGGAGACGGGATTGTAGCCCGTCAAAATCAACTTGCGCTGCTGTGCGGCGGTCTCGACCATGTTCACGAGATCCCGCCCCTCCGACACCGGCAGCACGATGTTCGGAATGTCCACGCCGAGGATCGTCCGCACGAGGCGGGTCTGCCCGCCGACGCGATCCACCTCGCTCGTGATGTCCTTCAGCCGCTTGAACGTCACGACCAGCTCCAGCCGCTTCTCCCCGCGCACCGCGTCGATGCCGAAGATGCGCGGCACCTTGATGATGCCGATGCCGCGGATCTCCATGTAGCCCTCCGTGGAGTCGTGCGCGCTCGCGAAGAGGCTGTTCGACGCCACGTCCTTGCGGATGCAGGTGAGGTCGTCCGCGACGAGCGCCGCGCCGCGCTTGATGAGCCCGAGCGCCGTCTCGCTCTTGCCGAGGCCGGCCGCGCCCTCGAGGAACACGCCGAGGCCGCAGACCTCGACCATCGTCCCGTAGAGCGCGGTGCGCGGCGCGTTCAGCGTGCCGAGGATGACCGTCGCGCGGTACGCGAAGTCGCGCGTCGCCAGCGGGCTCGTCATCAGGACGACGCCCCGCTTCTCCGCCACGGCCACCACCTCGCGGCTCGGCCGGTGGCCCGCCGTGTAGATGAAGACGCACGCGCGGCGGCGCACCATCTCGTTGAAGCGCGCCAGCCGCGTCGCGGTCGGCACCGAGCGCACGTAGGCCGATTCGGCGTTGCCGATGACCTGGATGCGCTGCCACGGGAAGTGCGCGCAGAAGCCGGCGAGCGCCAGCCCCGGCCGGTTGACGATCGGCTCGTGGATCCGCCGCGACAGGCCCCGCCCGCCGACGACCACCGACAGCGACAGCCGCTCGCGACCGGCTTCGAGGAAGTCGGCCACGGTGCAGGCGGTGCCCTTTTCGGCGGCTTTGGTCGGCAGGTTGCGCATGTCGCTGTCGCCCGTCTCAGTTCTTGACCGAGGCGGCGCGCTGCTTGCGCACCGTGCCCTTGCGCGCCTTCACGCGCATGCGCAGGAGCTGGCGCTCGGCGCGCGCGGCGGCGGTGTCGATCACGCTCTTCGCGCTTTCCGAAAACTCCTTCGCGCCGACCGCCGTCTCGCCGAGGCGGTTCGCGATCACTTCGCACATGTACATGTGCTTCTTCACGTCGACGTCGATGACGATGTTGATGCTCGTCACCTTCGGGAAGCGCTCCTGCAGCTTCGCCATGCGCGTCTCCGCATATTCCTTGAGCGACTCGATCTTCACATCGCTGTGACGCATCGTAACTTCAATGGCCATGTTCGTATCTCCTTTCGTTCTCCTTGGTTGATGAATATCCCTTGTCTCACATCCTGAATCCCGCGCCGAGATAGCGCGTGCGCACCTCCTCGTCGGCGACGAGCTCCGCCGTCGTGCCCTCCTTCAGGAGCCGCCCGTCGTACACCATGTACGCGCGGTCGACGACCGACAGCGTCTCGCGGACGTTGTGGTCGGTGATGATGATCCCGAGCCCCTGCTTGGCGAGCCGCCGGACGATGTCCTGGATCTCGTTGACCGACAGCGGATCGACGCCCGCGAACGGCTCGTCCAGCATCAGGATCGCCGGGTTGCGTACGAGCGCGCGCGCGATCTCCAGCTTGCGCCGCTCGCCGCCCGAGAGCGTGTACGCCGGCTGCTTCGCGACCTTCATCAGGTCGAACGGCGCGAGCAGCTCCTCCGCGCGCGCCTTGCGCGCCTTCGCCTTCAGCGGCAGCGTCTCGAGGATCGCCATCACGTTCTCCCACACCGTCAGCTTGCGGAAGATCGACGCCTCCTGCGCGAGGTACCCGAGCCCCTTGCGCGCGCGCTTGTACACCGGCAGGCGCGTGATGTCCTCGCCGCGGAAGACGACCTTGCCGCCGTCCGGCTTCACGAGCCCCACGACCATGTAGAACGTCGTCGTCTTGCCCGCGCCGTTCGGCCCCAGGAGCCCCACCACCTCGCCGCACGTGCACGCGACGTCCATGCCGTTGACGACCGTGCGCTCGCCGTAGATCTTGACGAGCCCCGTCGCGACGAGATCGGGCGACGCCGCGGCCGCGGCCTTCTCCGCCGCCATCGCGCGCATCGCCTCCGTCACTATGTCCTTTTCACCCACTCTGCCGTCTCTCCGCTCATTTCCCCAGAAGCTGCCGCGCCCCGTCCTTGCCGCCGAGGCTGCCCGTGTCCAGCGTGATCGTCGATCCCTCGACCTCGACCTGCTCCGAATCGATCCAGAACGTGATCTTGCGGCCCTCGACCTCGCTCTTGCGCTTGCCGGTATCCGCCAGCCGCGCCACCGTGCCGTCGCCGTCGCCGTACATCACGATCTTCTGCGTCGCCTTCGTGTACGTCGCCTTCGCGCACGTGCCCGCGCGCAGATCGTTCGTGATCGCCACGTTGCCGATCGCCACGATGCGCTTGAGGTCGTTCGTGCCGTCGAGGAAGACGTAGAGCTGGTCGGCGTGCATCTGGTACTCGGCGTCGTCGACGAACACGTTCCGGTCGAACATGATGACGCCCTGCTTGCGGTCGTAGTCCGTCCGGTCGCTCGTGATCTTCACGCTGCGCGGCTGCGCCGGCGCGTCCGCTTCGACCGGCACGGCCGCTTCGACCGGCGCGGCCTCCGCGGCCGGAGTCTCGACAGCCGCTTCCGCCACGGGCGCCTCGGCATCCGCCACCATCGCTTGCGCCAACAGCATGCACAGTGCCAACATCACAGCTTGACTCCTTTCAGTTTCATGTCCTCGGACCTGATGACCACGTTTGAGGATATTGTAACGAATTCTTCGGGAAAAGAAAAGTAGATTCCGACGCCTTCCACCGTCGTCTTGCCGTGCGTCGCCTTCGCCGCGCCCTCCGCCCAGCCGCTCTTCCGGTCGCGGTCGACGATGCAGTGCTCCGCGAAAATGCTCGAGGCGACCTCGCCGTCCGCGTCAAATTCCCTGACGATCACGCCTTCGCCCCACACATGGCCCGTGTCGAGGAAGAACTGCGCGCGCTTCGCGCTGATCGTCACCTTGACCGATCCGTCGGGAAAATGCTCGATCGGCACCGTCAGGTCCTCCGCCGGCGCCGTCAGCCGCGCGACGCAGTTCGAGTACGCCGCGCGCAGCTCCAACGCCTCGCGCGCCATCCGCGCGCGCCGCGCGAGCCACGCCTCGGAATCGAACGCGGACGCCGTCGCCGCGACGAACAGGAGCGCCAGGACTGGAAGGACTTTTCTCACTTCTTGACGATTCCGTTGATGGCGATCAGCTGCTTCCAGAGCGCTTCGACGGCGCTGAACTTGATGGCGTTCGCCGCGTCGCTCTTCGCGACCGCCGGGTTGAGGTGCGTTTCCATGAAGACGCCGTCGACGCCCGTCGCCACCGCCGCGCGCGCAATCGCGGGCGCGAATCGGCCGTCGCCGCCCGAGCCCGTGCCGAGCCCGCCGGGGCGCTGCACCGAATGCGTCGCGTCCATCACCACGGGATAGCCGAGCTCGCGCATGATGAGGAGGCTGCGCATGTCGGCGACGAGGTTGCGGTAGCCGAACGACGCGCCGCGCTCGCACAGGACGATCCGCCGGTTGCCCGTCGACTCGATCTTGCGGATGACCTGCGCCATGTCCTCGGGCGCCATGAACTGGCCCTTCTTGACGTTCACGACCGCGCCCGTCTCGCCCGCCGCGACGACGAGGTCGGTCTGGCGCGCGAGGAACGCGGGGATCTGGAGGACGTCGCAGACTTCGGCGACACGCGCGCACTGCCACGGCTCGTGCACGTCGGTCAGCACGGGCACGCCGAACGTCTGGCGCACCTCGGCGAGGATCTCCAGCCCCTTTTCGAGGCCGGGGCCGCGGAACGAATCGACGCTCGTGCGGTTGGCCTTGTCGAACGACGCCTTGAAGATGTAGCCGACCTTCAGCTTCCGCGCGAGCGCCGTCAGCCGCCGCGCGAGGTCGAGCGCCATGTCGCGCGATTCGATGACGCAGGGCCCCGCGATGAACACGAGGTCCCGGCCGCCGAACGCCACGCCTTTGTCTACGATGATTTTTTTCATTCCCGTCACCCACTCTATGATGGCGGATATTATATCATAATTTTTCCACCCGTGCGGCGCTGGCCGGAAATGGGACAATGGCGGCCGCGCGGGCCGCGGCGCTCACAACTCGACCGATCCGGAACAGCGCACATCCCCGGATGACGAGCCGACGAGCAGGCGATAGCGGCCGGGTGCCGCCCGCCAGTCGTGGCGCGCGTCGTCCCAGTACGCGAAATCGCGCCTGTCGAGCGACAGCGAAACGGTTTTCGTCTCGCCCGGCGCAAGAAACACTTTGGCGAAATTCTTGAGTTCCTTCACAGGTCGCGCCACCGGCGGATCAACGGGCGAGACGTAGAGCTGGACCGTCTCGGCGCCGGCGCGCGCGCCCGTGTTCGTGACAGCGACCGACACGCGGCAGCCGTCCGCCACCCGTTCGACCGACAACCCGCCGTACGCGAACGCCGTGTACGAAAGGCCGTGCCCGAACGGGAAACGCGGCGGAATGCCGCTCCGATCGTGCCAGCGATAGCCGGTGAAAACGCCTTCGCGATAGACGACATTCGTGGCGTTGTAGGTTCCGCAGCGCGCCACGGCCGTATCTTCATAGCGCTTCGGCCATGTGCAGGGGAGCCGGCCGGACGGGTTGACATCGCCGAACAGAACCCGCGCGAGGGCGCGCCCGGCCTCCTGCCCGAGATACGGCTCATGCACCAGGCTCGCCGCGTCGTCCGCCCACGGCAGTTCGAGCGGCGCGCCGGAATGAACCACAATGACAAGGTTGGGAAGATGCCAGGAAAGGAGCCGCGCGACAGCCGCGTCATGGCCGTTCGGCAGCTTGAGATCCGGCCGGTCCGCACCCTCGCACTCCAGCGCCCGGCCATGGCCGATCTCCGTGCCCGTGAACACGAGCACGGCATCGGCCGCCGCCGCCGCGCGCCGCACGTCTTCAAGGCTGCCGGATTCGCTCGGCAGACGCCAGCCGAACTTCATGCGCCGCGCACCGGTGTCGCCGGCATATTCAACGGCAAAGTCGTATGCACGGCCGGCCTCGAGACGCGCGCAGGCGGCGACCTCCCCGACCTCGCGGGCGTCTGCGACGGTCCGGCCGTCGATGACGATCCGGACGCCGCCCCGGCGGTCCATGGAAACGCCCAGCGCATACTCGCCCGACTCGGGCGCCGTCAGGCGCGTCTGCCAGACGACGCGGCGGCAGTCCGCAAGGCCGTCGGTCAGTTCGACGGTCCGGGCGAAGCCCGTGCGTCCGTCCGCCGTCACCTCCCAGGCGCGCACGCTCATCCCCGCATCGCGCGCGGTCGTGTCGAATGTGCCGATCGCGCTTTCAGCGACATCATGAACGCCGTCCGCGCCGTCCGATGCGGCGAGCGGCAGATGGACGATCTCGACAGGCGCGCCGCGCCGCGCGAAGTACTCCCGCAGTCCCGCGAGAGGGGTGATTTCGTAAGGCGGCTTGCCCTCCGCGCTCCACCCCTTTCGCGTCATCTCGGTGTCGGCCAGCTTCCCGACGACGACAATCTTCTTCATCTTCGCCGGATCGAGCGGGAGGACGCCGTCGTCGTTCTTCAGCAGCGTCACGGCCTCTTCAGCGATTCGAAGCGCGGCGGCCTGGTGCTCCGGCGTGTTGCGGCTGCCCTTCTCGCGCGTTTCAGGAGAGAAAAAGCCGCACTTCTCCATTGTCCACAGGGTATGTGTCGCCATGTCGTCGACAACAGCTTCTGGCACCTCGCCGCGCCGCACGGCATCCGCAAGCGGTGCGGACTGTTCCGCCGGGTTGACGAAATACCGTATGTCGCCGCCTTTGTTCATCTCGACATTGCCGCCGTTCAGCGCGGCCTTGACCGTCGAATGCTGGCCGCCCCAGTCCGTGACAATCATGCCGTTGAAGCCCCAGCGATCGCGCAGGATGCCGCGTTGAAGCGCGGCGTTCTCGCTGCACCATTCGCCGTCGACCTTGTTGTAGGCGCTCATGACAGCCAGCGCGCCGCCTTCGCGGACGGCCGCCTCGAATGCCGGCAGGTAGAGTTCATTCAGCGTTCGCTCGTCGCAGACGGTGTCGACCTCGTTTCGATTGAGCTCCTGGCCGTTCAGACAGAAGTGCTTGACCGTCGCGGCGACGCCGTGGCTCTGCAGGGCCCTGATCTCCGGCACGACCAGCCGGGACACGAGACACGGGTCTTCGCCCATGTATTCCCAGTTGCGTCCGCAAAGCGGCGTGCGCATCAGATTGACACCCGGGCCGAGGAGCTGGTCCTTGCCGCGCGCGCGCGCCTCCTCGCCCAGTACATGCCCGAACGTTGCGGCCAGATCGCGGTTCCAGGTGGCGGCCAGCGCCGAAAGCGTCGGCAGCACGGTGGCCTCATCGTTCGTCGAGACACAGTCCCACGTCCAGCGCTCCATATCCGCACGCACGGTGTGGCTGGAATCGCTCATCAGCCATTCACGGTCCGCCCCGGGAACGCGTATCGACATCGTGCCGGAACCGGCCGTCAGCAGCACCTTCTCCCCGAGCGAGAGGGTTTTGACGCGCGCCTTCGCCCGTGCGAGGGCGGCATCATCCGCCCCGACGGGCTTGAAGCTGACCGCCGCGCCGCCTCCCGGCGCCGCGCGGAGGTGGAGCCTGCCGGACGCGGTGACGGTGCGCTTCTCGATGATGTAGTTGCCTGCCGTCTCTGTGCGGTACACCGCGTCCGGCGCGTCGGCGTACACCGTCGCCTCGTATGTCTTGCCGGGCGTCAGGAAATCAAGCGCGACATCCGCCTCGTGCGCGTTCTCGTCCGCCTTCATGCCGAGGTACCATTCGTCCTTCCCCTTCGCCTTGCGGACTATCGTAAGGTAGTCGCCGATCTCCGCCTCCAGGTAGCGCGACTCGTCCCAGTCGCACGGAACGTCCTTGATGAACTGCAGGGCGTCGAGGCGCTTCTCGTAGCTTTCCGGAACGTCCGCCGCCATCTGCAGCGGAGAGAACATCGTGACGTAGAGCGCCAGCTGCCCCGCGAGCGTGGTGGAGATGCGCTGCTTCTTCCAGGAGCAGATTTTCGAGAGGTCCGTCTCGAAGATGCCGGGGGTGTAGTCCATCGGACCTCCCACGAGCCTCGTGAACGGAAGTATCGTCGTGTGGTCGGCGTTGTTGCCTCCGAACGACTCGTACTCCGTTCCGCGGGCGGCCTCGTTGCCGATG